>Ga0180437_10002545_pt1 | contig 28858 bp, 20 predicted proteins | sample SS_ome_4_FD_132410 | JGI IMG/M metagenome (GOLD analysis project Ga0180437, IMG submission 132410) | Hypersaline lake sediment archaeal communities from the Salton Sea, California, USA - SS_3_D_1 metaG | ecosystem: Environmental > Aquatic > Non-marine Saline and Alkaline > Hypersaline >...
CCACGCCGGCAGCTCCGGCATAGACCACCACCGCCACCCGATCCCGCGGGCTCAACTCTTTGACCAGCAGCTTGAAGGCCTGCTGGAGCAACGGGAGCTTGTTGGCCGGTCTCATGGAACCGGACACATCCAGCAGGAAGACCAGGTTGCTGGCGGGCAGTTCGCTGGAATCCAGTCTTTTTCCCTGAAGGCCCAAATGAATCAGACGATGTTTCGGATTCCACGGGCAGATCGAGATCTCGGTGTAAACGGCGAAGGGGAGGTCCTCCGGGGGCGCAGGATAGGGGTAAGAAAAGTAGTTGATCATCTCCTCGATGCGCACGGCATCTTTGTAAGGGAACCGGCCGTCGTTGATGAACCGCCGAATATTGGCGTATGACGCGGTGTCCACATCGATGGAGAAGGTGGACAACGGATTAGTGAGCGCGGCAAGAAAAACATTTTCATAGATCCGGTCGTATTCTTCGGTGTTGGGATCGGCGTGATAACCGTGCGGAAAAGAGGGCTCACCCGGCCGATGCCGATAGACGGCCCTCCTGACCTCCGAGCGTACACCCCCAACCACGCCGCCCAGCACACCTCCCGCGACGCCTCCTTCGATCTCCGGCAGCTCGATCTTCAGATTCCTTATGTCTTCCTCTATGGGTCGCTCCGGACCGGACGGGCCCGGTTCGAGCTTCAGATACAGATTCACGGTCTTGCCGTGAACGATCCTTATATCACTCCGGATCAGAGGTGTGAATCCGGACGCCCGGGCCTTTAGCACATAGGGGCCGGGGGGCAGCTGTTCGAAGACGAATTCACCTCGTGTTCCGGTCCGGGTGCTCTGTTTGACCTCTGTAGTCAGGTTGAATACGATTACAGCGGCTTGGGAAATTGGATTCCCGGCCGGATCCGAGACGGTACCCTTGAGCGACACAGGAATCTCCGCCGGAACATTTCCCGGGATCACGGATCCGAAGAGAATCACCAACACTAGGATGCCTAAACTCTTTTTTTTCGGCATTTCTTGCCTCCATTCTCTGATTCTCCCCCGATCTTCATAACCTCATCTCCACATTCAATACCATGGTCAAGCCAAAATATTCCGTGCAATACGTTCAACCCGAATGTCATTCATTTGGTTGCCGCCGGGCGGATGCAGGATCGCCGGCCGCGTAGACACGCTGGAGGAATGGGCAGGGAAATGAAGTGTGTGAGCCAATCAACAGGACGGAGGTTTCAGAACTGGACCTCGAAGTCCTGGTTGCGGAGATAAAGGGACACCAGGCGTCCGACCATGAAGATGATTCCCCCTGCCAGAAACATGGCGTAAAGGGTCAGAAATACCATTTGGAGGGCCGTAGCCTTGCCGGGCGTAGATACGGGGAAGAACAGGTCGAACACGGTCTTCCCGAACAGGATGATCATGATGCCGATGCCGATCACCGATCGGTAGAAATAATCCTTGGATTTGACCGCGTTCACATCATCCACCACGATCAGCGGGTACATCAGCCAGACGGTGAAGGCCCAGAGGCCAAGAAACAAAAGCAGCTTGACGATCGTTTCGCGTTTGACACTCGGCATCGATATGGGCACAGCGGGTCTCCCACCTATTTATTACCAAGATCCGGATTCAACCAAAGCAGATCTTTTTGGTGCCGGCATTTAAATCCTCGGCTCATGGGCGCTTTATCACCCGCCTATGAACCGCGCTTCCATCCACAGATCCATCGAGGATGCGTAAATACTGCCTTTCCGCATCCTCTGGACAGATGTCCTTACGCGGACCGATTTCGCTATTTTTTTTTGTCTTCCTTATCCCAGGCTTTGATGCCGTTTTTCATCCAGCCCGGCATGGGTTTGTCCTTGAGATGATGGTCAAAGAACTCGGCCATCCGGATGGTCCAATCCACCTGGTTGATCCTCTTGCGCAGGCCGTGTTGTTCACCGATATAGTTGAACATGTAGGCTTCCTTGTTCAGGCGGCGCAGGGCCATGATGAACTCGATCCCCTGATACCAGGGCACGGCGCCGTCCTGATCATTATGCATGTACATGAGTGGGGTTTCGATCTTATCCACCCAGAAGATGGGCGAATTTTCGATATAGCGCAGGGGAACCTTCCAGAGGCTGTCTCCCAGCCGGCTCTGGGTGTGCTCGTACTGGAACTGCCGCACCATGCCGCTCCCCCATCGGATGCCGCCATAGGCGGAGATCATGTTGGAGACCGGGGCTCCTCCGTTGGCCGCGGCAAAGATATTGGTCTGTGTGACCATGTAGGAGATCTGGTAGCCACCCCAAGAGTGGCCCTGGATTCCTACGGCCTTGGGATCGATGTAGCCTTCCCGGATCAGCATATGGACGCCGGGCAGCACACACTTCAAAGCGTCTTGTCCGGGATAACCGGTGTCATATTCGATATCCGGCATCCACAGGATGTATCCATTGCTGACATAATAGGGAAAGTTGACCGAAGTCCCCGGCGAGGGGTGACGAAAGGCGTGCAGGCCCTGGTGCAGGGTTTCGTAGATGTACACCATGAGGGGATATTTCTTCGCGGGATCGAAGCTGTCCGGTTTGACCAGAATCCCCTTCAGCGGCTTCCCGTCGGCGGATAGAAAGTCGCGCAGCTCGGCCTTGCCCCAGATAAAAGGATCCATCTGACGTCCCAGATCGGTGAGTTTCCGGGGATTCTCGAAATCCAGTCCGCTGATCCACAGGTCGGGGTACTCATCGAAAGCAGACCGCGAGAAAAGGACCCGGTCGGTCTTTTCGGCCTTGATGACCGGATCCCTCCGTAACAAGGCCGAAAAGTTTGCATCAGCCATGATCAGCTGCTTGGGCAAGCTCTTCCCTTCCACTCGGTCGGTGAAAAATCCGCTGGCCATGGTCTCTTGGTTGGCAGCCTGCAACAACATTTCTTGCTTGGGATCGATGGACTTTTCCTCGGGATCCAGGCGCACATACCGGAAGGAGAGATCGTTTTTGCGGCCGAATCCCTCCGTGATCATGCGCGCTCCGGTGCCGTCGGGTTTGATCTCCCAGATATCGTAGCGATCATACACCAGGAGGGCGGCGTCTCCGTCGGTCCAGCCTGCCTCGCCATATCCTCTGGGCGGGCTGGGGGTGTCCCAATCCTCCATGTCAAAACGCACGCCCAGGCCGGCCGTCACGTTCTTCTCGGTCCCGGAGGCGATATCAAAGACATACCAGTCCGTACCCTCGAACCAGTAGACATATCTCCCGTTGGGAGAGAGGCTGGCCCCTCCGTACAGATCCCTCTTCACCAGAGTTTTATTTCCGGTACCGGGCTCGATCACATAGATGTCGTAAAACCAACCGAAATAGGATACCCGCTTCGTGTAGGGCCATATGGTTTCGGCAAAGGCGATCTTCCCGTTGTCGGCCAGCGTCACATCAGGGATATCTTCGTCCGCCAGCTTGATGAGCTTTTGTTCGTCGATATGATAGACCGACTCCCAGGTATTGTTGCGGACCTGATCCGCCATCATCTTTTGTTGGGGCTGGGGGTAGGGATCGTTCCAGTGCCACAGATCGAAATCGGCCTTATCCTCTTCCTCTTGGTCTTCGCCTTCATTCTCGCCTTGATCCTGTTCTTTTTTCTTGGCTGCTTTCGGCTCCGGAATCTCTTTGACACCGAAGAGCACGATACGGCCGTCTTCCGTGAATGATACGTCCGACTTATCGCTCACCGCCATGCCGTCCGGGAATCCTGGGGTGGAGGCATGAGATACCCAGAGGTCGGCTTTATCCCCCCCGATATCCCATCCATAGAGATTGAATGTGGGTTCGTCGACTTGGTAGTCGTCGCGGTCGGTAAGAAAGGCCATGCGGGTTTCTTTCTTGTCCAAGGCCCACTTGCGGTAGTTTCCCTCCCCGGTCAAAAGCGCCGTGCTGGCCTGTTCCCCGGGCTTACGGGCGTAAACACCATCGATCTCGGGCTTCTCTTCGCTGGAGACGGTGTAGAGCAGATATTTTCCGTCCTTGGTGAATCGGTATTCCAGAACCGAGGCGAAATGGGTTTCACTCCCGTCAGCCAAGGCGCGCAGCGTAAGCTCGGTCCCGTATTTCTTTTCCTTCTCCTTCTCTTTCTCCTCCTCTTCTTCCTCTGCTTCTTCTTCAGGCTTCTCGGCCGGTTTTTCCTCTTCCTCCTCGGCTTTGGGGGGCTCTTCCTTCAGATAGGCGATCCAGCCCCCTGCTTCCTCGGGAATCGCAAAGCTCTTGACCCGCTCGATCTCGATGACGCCACCGTCTTTCAAGTCCATGATGGCGAGCTTTTTCTTGGGTTGATCTTCGTCCTTAGGCCGGTCCTGGTCTTTCTTTTTCGCTTTTTTGGCCTTTTTGACTTCCTCCTGGGTGGGGGAAATCATAAACACGGCATGGGTGCCGTCGTAGGTAAACTCCGAAGCAACCGCCCGTTCGGCGTCCGTTCCCTCCCCGGAATATCCTACCGGATGCCGGAAAGATGCACCGGATTCAACATTCAAAACCACCAAGACGGCTTCCCCGTCCTGGGGAGTTTCCACATACAGGACCCACTCTCCATCGGTGGAAATCGCCGGACCGGAGATGGATTTCCATGCGTCATACACATCATGGGTCAGCGGGCGCTTGTCTTTCCCGGCCTGGGAGCCGATCCATCCCGGGATCGATAGACACACAATCAGGGTTACTATCCGTATCATGTATTTAGGGATACGGTGCATTACGACCTCCTTCCTGAGATCAAAATGGGTTATGTCTCAGAACCTCAAGCGGAAGTTCTGGTGCTGGGGCTCGAAAGTGCTTCCGCGGCGGTTCCGGAGTGATTACTGGATGAAGCGTATAGTCAGGGGATACTGGAATTCCTCCCGATTATTGGCTTTTATAGCCGCTACGATGATCAGGATCAATGTTGCGATGCCGATGGCGATCATAAGAAATATGCCGATCACGACAATGATCAGGATGGCGGATATGATCAGGTAGATCATGACCGAAATCTGGAAATTGAGCGACTCCTTGCCCTGTTGGTCGACATACGGGGATTCATCCTTCTTGAGGAGCCAGATGATCAGGGGACCGATGATGTTCCCGAATGGGATTATAAAGCCGGATAAAGCTGACAAATGGCAGAACATGCCCCAGGTTTTTTCCTGGTTTTCATCCATCTTGGCCATGCGGACCTCTCCTTCTCTAGATGGGAATGCTGAAAAATATATATCACAAATAAAAGGTTCGAACAAGCGCCGGCGGCCGTCAAAATTCCGGAGAACGGGGCGCCGTGAAATCTGGAGGCTTTTTGTCGTGCAATCTGGAGGACATGCGCTATGACAAAAGCGGCTCACGAGTGATGCCGTCTACAGGATCCTGCGGATTTCCTCTCCGATCCGGCGCCTTCCCTCCGCCAGAAAATCCGGAGTTCCGCCCATCCAGATGCGGAGGAATCCCTCGAGGCCTAAGTGGCTGCCCGGGACGATCAGGGTGCTCTGGCGATGGAGGATGTTTTGAACCAGATCGTAGCTGGGAACGGATGAATCATACTTCACGAAATAAAAAGCGCCGGCGATATGGGGATTATAGGAAAAAAAGCCTCCGAAGCTGTCCAGCCATTCCTGCATCGCGGAGTAATTCTGAGTGAGAATTTCGCGCGTGCGGGCATAGAGCCTTTGGCGATTGGCGGGCTGGACGGCCGTTCGAGCCATTATATCGGAGAGTTTGTTGGGGCCGATGGTGATGTAATCGTGTTGGGCCCAGCATTCGGCCACAAAATCTGCGGGCCCGACCATCCAGCCGATGCGGATCCCGGGGATGCCGTAGGCCTTGGACAGGCCGCTGGTAACGATAACCCGATCGCTCATCCCCCAAAAGCTGGGAGTCTGTTCCCGCTCGCGCTCCGCCCCGATGTAGACCTCGTCGGCCAGCAGATAGGCCCCCACTTTTTCGCAGCGGTCGACGATGCGCCGCATGGCCTCGGAGGAGAGGACCGCGCCGGTGGGATTGTTTGGATTGGAGAGATAGACCAACCGGGTTTGCTTCGTCACGGCCAGCTCGAATTCCTCCCAATTCGGTTCCCAAGCCCGTGTAAAATCGAGGGTGAAGGTCTTCACCCTAGCTCCCAGGCTGTGTGGTATGCCCCCTAGCTGCATATAGTTGGGGATTTCAAGGGCCATGTCATCCCCTGCGCGAAGAGCTACCAATGCAATGAGATAATTGGCTTCGGAAGTGCCGTTGGTCACTTCGATGTTCTCGATATGGGAGCCGGGATAATGCGACGCCAAGAGTTCTCTCAGCGCAATCGTACCGTTGGATTGGCTGTAGCCCAGGGGGGAATCCATGACCGCCTCGAGGTCGAATCCCATGTCAACCAGCTCCCGCAGTGTGACGGCCCGAATGCCGCTTTCGCTCATATCATAATCCACGACGTTCTCCCAAGTGGACTGCATCCGCTCCATCTCGAACACTTCCATCTTCATGCTTGAATTCCTCGTAGAAAAAGATGTTAGGAGAAAAGAAAGAATGGGGACAGTCCCCATTCTTTCTTTTCTCCCCCTTTATTTTTTTATTTTATCCTGAAGCGAGGTCTTAAATTCAGGATGCACCTTCAGACCCAGCGCCTCGGCCTCGCTCATATATTCCCACGCTTGATCGTATTCCTTCCGATAATAACAGATCACGGCCAGGTTATTGTACACCTGGGAGTGGCGCGGTTCCAGCGCCAGAACCGATTTATAGTACCGGTTGGCCTCGGAGTAGCGCTTCAGCTTGAACATCAGGTTCCCCATGTTGATCAGGGTTTTTACGAAGGTGGCATTGATCTCCAAGGCGGAGGCGTAGGCATCATAAGCCTGCTCCATTTTTCCCTGTTTCTCGAAGATTTTTCCCAGGAGGTTATGGGCCGACTGCAGCTCGGGTTTCAGCTCAAGCGCCAGGCGGCAGAGGGATTCCGCCTCCTCCAGCCCGCCGGTTTCAAAGAGGGCCCAGGCCAAATTTACCTGGGCTTCCGGATAATCGGGCACCAAGGTCAGCGCCCTACGGGACGCTTGCGCCGCTTCGAGAAAGCGCCCCTGTTGGAGATAAGCGGAGGCAAGATTGGTGAAGGCCTGGTGATAGCGGGGATTGAGCTCAATAGCCCTGCCAAAAGCGCGGACGGCGCCGGCTGAATCTCGCTGAATTAGATAGGCTCGACCGAGATTGAAGTGGTGCTCACTGGAATCTGGGGCCAGTTTGATGGCCGTGAGATAGACCTCGACGGCCTCATCCGCTTTCCTCCGCCGCAGCAAGACAATCCCCAAGTTCGCATAGGGTCCCGCCAGATCGGGGGCCAGGTCCAAAGCCTGGCGCGATACAATCTCGGCTTCGTCGTATCGGCCCTGAATGATCAGAGCCGCTCCCAAGGTGGAAAGCACTTCGGGCAGCGCGGGATAGAGACCCAGCGCCCGCCGGCATTCCAGGATGGCCTCTCCCACCCTCCCTTGTTTCAGATAGACATAACCTAGATTCCCATAGGCGCGGGCGTGTCCGGGGAGCAGCTCAATCGCTTTGCGATATTGCACCACCGCGTCTTCGACATGGCCTTTTGTCATCAGTGCAATCCCCAGATTGTAATACACCTCGGGATTATGGGGATGGTAGCTTAGCGCTGTGTGATACTCGGCTATGGCCTCATCTACGCGTCCTTGTTTCCGATACGCGATTCCCAAGAGGCTGTGAACCTCGGGCATATCCGGATAACCGGTGAGTATTTCGCGGCAGGCATTTTCCACCGCCGCATACTGTTTCTCCTCCAAATACAGCAGGGCCAGCATGATATTCACATCCGGTTCATCTCCCCAAAGGTCCCTGCGTTCCTGGTAGAGAGCGATGGCCCGCTTCCGCTGCAGCTTGGCCAATGGGAATACAAAAGGATCGAAGGTACGATGGCGGTTCACACGGATGATGCGCTTCAGAAACGTGTTGTAATTCTCGCCGATTCGAGCCATGTCCATGATTGAACCCGATTCACGAATGTCAACCGCCCCGAAAAGGTGGGCCAGCTCGTGCTCCAGGACATCGCTCCGCGGCGCTTGAAAGGGAGGTTCTCGCACCAGCACATATCCCGTCAGGTATGAGGCCATTCCCGCGTAGTGTCCCTCGGTTAGATCCTGAGCGCTGAATCCCAAGACGACATCATATCCGTCTTTAATGGTTTTTTTCCTGAGGTCATCCAACAACCCGAACAGGGTGTGCCGGGAATTATCCGAAGCCCAACTGTCGAGCGTGCCGATTTCGAAACGGATGTGGAACATCCGGCTGAATCGATCCGAAACCTGTGCGATGATCCGGGGGATGACGGTTCGGTTGTCATGTCCGAGCCGGAACTCTTCGTCCACCATCACCTTGAGGGTCACCACCCGATCTTCTGTTGCCTGGGCCCAACCTGAAATAAAAGTCAACCAAAGGAAGCATAGGATGATGACCCCTTTATTCCGCATCCTACTCCCTCTGCCCGCTCACTTGAACGGCCGCTCTATCCACATCCACCAGTACGGCCAAGAGTTCCGACAGAACCATGGCAGTGGCACCCCATATCTTGTCCTGTTTAAAGCGAAAAAACGGAACCGACACCTCGTGCCCCCGTATGATCCAGTTCTCTCGGTGGAAATTTTCCGGATCGGCCAAGTGGGAGAGCGGGACCTCCAGGATCTCGGCCACTTCCTGGTCGGAGAGGATAAAATCGAGCCTGCGGCCGGCATAGGCCACGAAAGGAAAAATACAGTAGTTGCTGGGGGGAATAAAAAGCGGCGTCAGCTCGCCCAAGACCTGAAAGTCTTGGGCTGAGATTCCGACCTCTTCCTCGGCTTCCCTTAATGCGGCGTCGCAGGATTCCTCGCCCGATTCTTGTCTGCCTCCCGGGAAAGAAATCTGAGCCCGATGGTGCAGCACACGGTCTGTCCTGCGCGTCAGGAGAACGTAAAGTCGACCGTCGTTCAGGTAGAGGAGCACCAGGACACCGGCGCGGTGGCAGGTGTCGGCGACTTCATGATAGAGCTTGTCATCCGGCCGCGGATCGGGGGCCATGCGCAGTTGGGCCGCAAGTCCGGGCCTCGCCAGCCGGAGGCGACGCTCCAGTATCGGCAGGCGATTCTCTGCCCACATCATTTTCTTCATTCCTTCCTATATTGTGAACCATTTCGGCGATTTAGACAACCTTATCTTAGGGGACATCCCCCAAAGAGCCACCCGACTTCCACTCTAAACTGCATCATCTCATTTCCTGGATTTCGGATGGCCGTAGGGATAGGGTGGCTCTTTGGGGGATGTCCCCAAGTCTTTTATATTGGAATTAGCCTCGACATGCCCTAGAATGGGAAGGCGCAATTCCTGAACCCATGACCGCGAAAAATCCCGACGATCTTTCATCCTCCATACCCCAGCGGGGTCATCGGGATCTTCTCCACTCAACCGCCATGATCACGGCTCCTACCCTTGTCAGCCGGGTCTTGGGGTACGCGCGTGATATGCTCCAGGCATTCTTTCTGGGCACAGGCATCGGGGCGGATGCCTTTACCATCGCCTTCGTGATCCCCAATCTCCTCCGCAGCCTCACAGCGGAGGGCACCCTCACCGCCGCCTTTATTCCCACCTTCACGCGGATGAGGCGCAAAGGGCCTCAGGAACGATCCCGGGATTTCGCCAATGCCGTCTTTTACAGCCTGGCCGTGGTGGTCATGGGCCTCGTCCTCCTCGGCATCATCCTGGCCCCCGTGCTGGTGAAAACTCTGGCCTCCGGATACAGTCAGGTTCCCGGGAAATTGGAGCTGACTGTATCACTGCTCCGGATCATGTTTCCCTACATTTTGTTCATCAGCCTCGCCGCTTTGTGTTCAGCGATCCTCAATTCATATTTCAAATTCGGTTTGGCCGCCGCTTCCTCGATATTCTTCAATCTGGCCATGATTCTCACCGTGTTCCTGCTGGCCCAAAAAACTCCGACTCCGGCCACCGCCTTTGCCGTGGGCGTCATTGCAGGTGGATTGCTGCAGCTCGCCGTTCAGGTGCCGGCCGTGAGAAGGCAGGGAATCAACCTCACACCGCGGCTGGATTTCAAGGATGCGGCGGTCCGCAAAGTGGGCAAACTCATGCTGCCCGGCATCCTGGGATTGGGGATATTCCAGATCAACCTGGCGCTGAGCCGTATGCTGGCCTCGCTGCTGGCAGAAGGCAGTGTCTCTGCCCTCTACTACGCCACTCGGGTCTCAGAATTCACTCTTGGTCTCTTCTCCATTGCCGTGGCCAAGGCCCTGCTCCCCGATCTTTCGGTCCAAGCCGCAGACAACAACCTCGAAGGCATGAAGAGCACCCTGCTGTTTGCGCTCAAATTCATCGCCGTGGTCACCCTCCCCGCTGCAACCGGCCTCTTTCTGCTTGCCAGGCCCATCATCCAGGTGCTCTTCGAGCGGGGGGCGTTTTATCACAAATCCACGGAATTGACGGTGACGGCGCTGGTGTTCTTTGCCTTGGGGCTCCCCTTCTCGTCCGGGAATAAGATCCTGAAGAAGGTGTTCTTTTCCCTCGAGGATACCAAAACACCGGTCAAGGTCGCGGGTGTATCCCTGATCCTGTACCTGGGCCTCTCTTTGGTATTGATGCAGGTATTGGGCCTGGGGGGACTGGCCCTGGGACTGGCATTAACGGAGACTTTTTACTTCTTTATTCTGTGGCGTTTTCTCCGGAAGAAGATCGGCGCCATCCCCCATGAAAACCTGCTCGTTTTTGTGGGCAAGATTCTGCTCTGCACAGGAATCATGGGAACGGTCCTTTATTTTCTCAATCGGGCCGCGCCGGCTGTACCCGGGTTCTGGCTGAGGGCGGCGAAAACGCTGGCCCTGATCGCTTCCGGCCTGGCGGTGTATGCCGCATCGGCATCGTTCATCATCCGGCGAGAACTTCGTCAGCTCAAAACCCTGCTTGTGATAAAAAAATAAGCCTCAGACCGTCTCGCAATGGGAGTCCACGCAAAAGATCCGGATCCAGCCGGTCTCACAAAACGGGTGGGCTCTCCAAGAACTAATGGAAAGGATCGTCGGGAAGCGCGATGCGGATCGACCGGCCGCGTTCAAAGGCGTCCATCCGCAGCATCCAGAGGCCGATCCCGGCCGCGCCCTGCATCAAGCCGGTTTGTGCCTGGAGGTAATCGGGCCGGCTGCGGTGTTCAGCCTGGATCCATTTCATGCCCGATGTTTCGATGCTGGCTTTTTCCAGGATCTGTGCCGTCAGGCTGCGCGCAAAATCCAGATATTCCGGCTTTCCGTTCAACCGATGCAGGCTGAGAAAGAAGTCGGCGATGCCGGCCGAGCCGCAGCATATCCCCGCGTTATTCCAAAAACCCGGATGTTCGACGTCCGGAATGCCGCTTCCCAAGACGCTGCGGGCGCTCCTCTCGACCCAATCCATCCATTCCCCCTCCCCGGTGATCTCATACAGGCGGAAAAACAGCCGCGCCGTACCCACCGGTCCGTGGCACCAGCCCAAATAATAGAGGCCTTCTCCATCGGGCTCATGGTGAAAGATCAGGCAGGTGTCTCCCTCGGTATGGGCGATGGACTGGAGATATCGGGCCCCTGCCAAGGCAGCATCGAGAAACTCCCGATCCCGGGTCTGCATGTGCAGGGACGCCAGAAAGTAGGCGATACCGGCCGTTCCGTGGGAAAAGTTTGGCATCAAGCGGGGAAAATCGGGATCCATCGCCCACTTCAAGCCCGGCCCCTCCGGCACCGCCAGTTCACGCAAGCGGTAGCCGGCCCGCAGGGCCAGGTCAAGGAGCTCCCCCTCGCCCCGTTCGCGGAAGAGATATAACAGGAACAGCCCCGTGCCGGCTGTCCCGCTGATGATATCGGTGGTGTCGGTCCACTGCACCCCCCGTCCGCTTTCCTCGGCCCTCCCGCTGAGATGGCGTATACAGCGGTCCACTCCATCCCGATATTTTTCATCCCGTGTAGCCTTGAACATTTGGTGCAGGGTGAAACCGATCCCGGAGACACCGATGTACAGCCCGGAGAACCGCTCCTCCTCCAGGGTAGCCAGAAGATAGTCCGCACCGCTGCGAGCCTCCGCCAGGTAGGTTTCATCACCTGTGGCGCCATACAGCTCCAAGAAGAAAAGCACCACGCCCGGAGTCCCGCTGTACAACGTGTTGCCGATGGTCCTCAGATCACCTGGCACTCCGGGCCATGTCCGTCCCTGTTCGCTCTCCACCACGGAGGCCGCGATCCAACGGGCGGCTTCCTCCGCCGACTCCAGATAGGTTCTTCCCGGCCGCCGGCAAGCGCTCCCCAGCCATAGGAGACTTAGCCCGCAGGCCACCACTCCCAGCACCCATTTTCGCTGCGGCATTTGCATTGATCAATACCCTCTCTATCCGGCCTCTGTGTCTGTGTATGATAGCACAGGAGCCGTTCTTCCCCAACACCGTTCCGAACCGCACAAATTTGGGGCCGCATTCACACACGTCAATCAAGGAGTTAGGGGATACGGCGGCACGCGGCAGGACTTTCGCATTCGTTTGAATTTCTATAAAATGTGTGAGTAGCGCTCGACGGAGCCGACCCCAACGAGGAGACTATCATGACCGCCAAAAAAATGTTGCAGTTTTCACCCGAGCTATCCGCTCATCTGGATGAGAAGATCCGGCAGAACGGCTACACCGTCGAAAAGAAAAAGATGTTCGGCCACGAAGTCTTTTTCACCAACGGCTATATGTTTTCCGGTGCCAATGTGGACGGGATCTTTGTCCATGTCGGCAAAGCCATGAAAGAGAGCGCCCTGGTGGAGGATCCGGATGTCGCTCCGTTCGAGCCCATGGAGGGCATGGTCATGAAGGAGTATCTTCTGCTCAAACCACCGGTCTATTCCGATGATCGCCGGCTCAAGGGCTGGCTCGACATTTCTTATGCTTGGCTCACCGCCCTCCCGCCGAAAATTAAGCCCAAGAAAAAATCATGAACTTTCTCCCGTCCTCAATGGTATCCCCCCGGATTGACGGGTCGCTCCGGATCCTATAGCATGTCGGGAGAGCCGTACCGGAAATGCCGAAAAGCCGCATGAAAAGATCCGCAGCCATCCTCATATGCTGCCTGCTGGCGGGCTTTTCGGCCTGTTCTTCGCTACCCATCCGTTTCGACTATGATGTCAGGACCGATTTCTATCGATTCAAAACCTTCGATTTTTATCCCATCCCCGAACAGATCAAGTCAGGCGCCGAGCCTCGGGTGATCCAGGCCACCCAGCGGGCCGTGACCCGTGAGCTCCAAAACAAGGGGATGATCAAGGCGGCGAATGATCCGGACCTGCGCATCGCCGTCCACACCGAACCAGCCGCGCAGTTCAGGGTCATCCTCTGGGGATACCATTACGCCCCGTACTCATATTATCGGCAGGAAGATGCGTACTGGAACGGCGGCATCGATTTGGCCCGACATCCGTCAGGAACCCTGGTGCTGGATATTGTGCGCTCGGACAAGAATGAGATGATCTGGCGAGGCGTAGCGCCTCGGGCACTGCCGGAGGACTTCGATCAGCCGGAACTCGATCGCATCGTGGGCCGCGCCGTGGAGCGGATCCTTAGGAACTTCCCGCCGCGAAGCAAAAGCACGGGCTGAAGCCCTTCTCGGCGCAGCCGCATGAAAACGGTGCAGCAGGCGGCGAATGGTTCTCAATCGTAATATTCCAAACCCAGATGAGTGATGAGGTCTTCCCCTTTTAGATAGCGAAGCGTGTTTTTCAACTTCATGAGCTGGATGAACAGGTCATGCTCCGGATAAAGCTCGGGCGCACACATGGGACTCTTGAAGTAAAAAGACAGCCACTCCTGGATGCCGCGCATTCCCGACCGCTGGGCCAGATCCAGCAACAGCGCCAGGTCCAAAACGATCGGCGCGGCCAGGATGCTGTCCCGGCACAGGAAATCGATTTTGATCTGCATGGGATAGCCCAACCACCCGAAGATATCCAGGTTGTCCCAGCCTTCTTTATTGTCCCCGCGGGGAGGATAGTAGTTGATCCGGACCTTATGGTAAAAATCCTCGTACAAATCCGGATAAACATCCGGCTGGAGAATGTATTCCAACACCGAGAGCTTGCTCTCTTCCTTGGTTTTGAATGATTCCGGATCGTCCAGAACCTCGCCGTCACGATTTCCGAGTATGTTGGTGGAGAACCACCCATTTAGGCCGATTAGACGGGCTTTGAGCCCGGGCGCGATTATGGTCTTCATCAAGGTCTGTCCGGTTTTGAAGTCCTTGCCCGCTATAGGAACGCCCTTTTCCTTAGCGAAGTCCCGCAGCGCGGGAATGTCCACCGTCAGGTTGGGAGCACCATTGGCATACGGCACTCCGGATGCGATGGCGGCATAGGCATAGATCATGCTGGGTGCGATAGCGGGATGGTTGTCTCGCATGGCCTGCTCAAAGGAGGACAGGGTTTGGTGCACGGGATCCTGCTGCAGGAAAACCTCGGTGCTGGCGCACCAGATCATGACCATACGATTGAGGCGTTGGGATTCCTTGAAGTTTTGGATGTCCTCCATGAGCATCTGAGCCAGATCGTATTTGTTGGCACCCTGCTTGACATTATCTCCGGAGAGCTTCTTAACATAGTTCTGGTCAAAGACCGCTTTCCAGGGTTTGATCTCCTCGATGTCGAAGCGGATTTCGTCCAGCAGATCCCTCTCCAGCACCCCGGCCTTACGGGCGGCCAGGTAGACGTTGTCGTCGAAGATATCCCATCCCCCGAATACCAATTCGTCCAGGCCAGCCAACTCGACAAAATCCTTGATCAGAGGAACGCGTTTATCGGTCCGCTTCCCCAGCCGGATGGTCCCCATCTGCGTGAGTGAGCCGATGGGCTTGGCGATTCCGCGGCGGATGGCATATACGCCGGCGATGAAGGTGGTGGCCACGGCTCCCAGGCCGGGCATCATGATCCCCAGTTTTCCGGTGGGGCTTGCGATGGTTGTATTGTTCGACACTTCTGATATCCTCCTCTAAGTAAACATCATGAATGTCTCTCCATTCTATAGCAATTGCGGTTGTTTTCCAATACACAAAACCTTCAAAGGAATTCGGACGCCCCGTGTGCCATTGAATAACCCCTATGTTTGCGCTTCAGGAGCAGTGATTTTCATTCGTTTGCGCTCGGAATCATTCCTCCTCACCACGGACACGGAGCCGGCGAGCATTCCCCCTTTTTATTTCATTTGCTCGGCCAAAGCCATTTCCAACTGGTGATAGGCGGGGACCTGAGGATATATCTCCCTCAGACGGGCGGCATAGGCGTAGGCGTCGGAGATGCGGCCGAGGTCACGGTTCATGGTGGCGAGGGCGTAAAGGAGCTCGCGGTCGAAGGGGTGCCTCTCCAGGGACTGCCGGAGAACGGAAAGGGCTTCTTGGGTACGGCCCTGGGAGTTGAGGGCCACGCCGAAGACATATGCAAAGCGAGCGTTATCGGGAGCCAGTTCGTTCGCTTTTCTCAGAGTATTCAAGGCCCGGAGCATTTTTTTCTCCCGGACATAGACCAGGCCCAGGGCATGATGAAGATCCGGGTGCTGGGGACTGAACTCCAATCCCCTGCGCAGGACCTTTTCTCCATCGGCGTCCCGGCCCTGCGTGCGGTAAAGATCCGCCAGATTGATGTAGGTGAAGGGAAGAATCGGTTCAATGGCCATGGCCTTCCGATACTCTGCCTCCGCCGCCTGCGAATCACCCTCCAAGGCTGCCAGCATACCCAGATTGAGGTGGGATGTGGGATGGTCGGCATTGAAGTGCTGCACCTGCCGATATTCGAGTTTGGCATTTTCCCGCCACAGACGCTCCCTTTGGGTCAGAGAGGCGGCGGATGCTCCGGCAAGAAGAAAGGCGGTCCGGATGCGGACCAGGCGGATCGGATCACGCAGGAGGTGCTTGATTTCCGGTACCCTTTCGTCCGCTCCCAGCATTTCGAATCCCTGCACCGCGGTCATGCGGATCAGCGGATCGTTGTCATACACGGCCTCCCGAAAGACGGTCAAAGCATCCTGCGAGGGATAGGCGGCGAGAAGGTGCAGAGCCGTGGCCCGGATCATGGGAGGATTTCGGCGCTCGTCGGATAGGGTGATAAGCGGCTCGAGAGCTTCCGGATATCCGCGCCGGCCGGCGTAAAAGATCTCTCCATACGAAGTCTGTCCTTCCTGGAGCCGTCCGTACCATTTTTCCGCGTAGCCCGCCGCCCATTGGTTGGATTTATCACGATGGTCGTGACACTGGATGCAGGCGTTGGGCACTTCCAGCCGGTCCGAAAGATCGGGCCGCGGGACCCGCATGCTGTGATCACGGCGGGGATCCACGACCATGTAGGTGCGCTCTACCATGTGGCACTCCACACACAGGGCGCCGGTGGAGTCATCTTTATGGAAGTGGTGCGTCTTGGTTCCGTACTTCTCCGGCATATGACAGCGGAAGCATAGGGCATTGCCCTGGGCGAAGACCTTGCCGCTGTGGGGCTCATGGCAGTCTTTACAGTTGACTCCCGCCACATACATCTTGCTCTGGAGAAAGGAGCCGTAAACATACACCTCCTCCAAGATCTGGCCGTCGGGGTAATACAACTGCTCCTCCAGGACACTCGGCCAGTGGGTGTCCAAAAAAGAGCGGCCGTGGATGTATTCCTCATGGATGCTGGTCCGACGGGAATGGCAGCGGGCGCAGGTATCGACCACCGGTCGCTGCGTCCTCGGGACGGTGCGCTCCGCCGTCCCTTTCACCGGATCCTTAAAGACCCAGGTGGCGCCGTCCGAATCCTTGAGGCGGAGTGCCAGTCCTAAATAGCCCTGGGTGGCATAAGGTTGTCCCCTGTCGGCGGCCTCCGCCCATTTGACATGCTCTGCCCCGGGGCCGTGACAAGCCTCACAGGAAACGTCGATTTCCGACCATGCCGTGCGGTAGATACCGTCATCGCAATCATAACTTTTGCGCAGATGAGTGGAATGACATTCCGCACACATGTAATTCCAGTTCTGGGTGATCCGCGTCCAGTATAAAACGTCATCCGGCGCGATGCGCTCATCCCCGTAGATGTGAAACCAGCACTGACCGCCTTCCTCCGGAGAGCGTGTATCCCAGCAGAGCGGAAGGCACTGGTAGGCCCCCCCGGGAAACTCCACCAGGTACTGCTGCAGCGGCCTCACCCCGAAGACATATTTGACCTCAAATTCGCCGAACTCTCCCTCCGGCCCTTCCGTGTGCACAAAAAACCGGCCGCCGCGTTGATAAAACCGTGAGGTGACGCCCAGGTGGACGAAGGTCGCATCATTGAAATCGCCCAGTACGGTTTCCTTGGTGGCCACATCCATAGCCAGGTCATGATCCGACCCGAGGAACAGGTCAACCTGCTGCCGGTGACATTCGATGCAGGCCTGGCGGCCCAGAAAGGCGCCCTGAGACGGCGTCGACGGTGACGGATCCAGGGTAAGAGTTTCTTCAGAGGGGGCGCGCTCCCCGCATCCTATCATCGCCGTCAAGAGCAGAAAAAACAGATGCAACCAAACCCATTTCGTACGGGGCCGGTGTTCTTTTGCCATCGCGATATTCTTGCATATTACCACATCAAACAATCACTTTGCCATCCAACCTCCCCCCCGGACCCAATCATTCTTCCCACCCTACAATCCGTAGGAATGACACGGCGCACCAGAACCAGACTTGACGGAATATTGATTTAATGATCCCACATTGGATAAAATATCCAGGGTCACATCAGGAAAACAGCATGGATCAAGCTTCCGCTCCCGTCAGCCGGCGGCGGTTTCTCGGAAAAGCCGCCTGGATCAGCGCCCTGTGCGCCGGCGGCCTCGCCCTGGTCTCGGTCTTGAGGAGCATTATCCCGCAGCAATCCCGATCCGGACGGAAATTCACCATCGGCCGGCTCTATGATTTTCCCTTGAACACCTATACCCGGGTCAACCGGCACAAGATCTTTGTCTGGCGCGACCACGAAGGGATCAGGGTTCTGTCGGCCATGTGCACGCACCTGGGTTGTATCGTCAATGTCACCGAGGAAGGATTCCTCTGCCCCTGTCACGGCTCCCGCTTCGACGCCTCGGGTCAGGTGCTGGCCGGACCGGCTCCTAAACCGCTGCCCTGCTACCGGGTCTCCTTGGCTCCGGATGGACAGCTCGAGGTCGACCGACACCGGAGGATTCCGTTCAAGGACAAGCTTATCCTCGCCTAGCCCATGCAGCCTGCCTGACGGATTGACCTCATGGATCGGCGTGTGGTATTTTTCCTTCCGGAATGCCGGCTGACGACCGCCCTTCGCGCCTCAAGAAGATCACCCAGAACTTTTTCTTTCACATCCATTCCCCGGTGGCCCATCCCGAAAGCCTGAAACCCACCACCACCTTTGGACTGGGGGTGATCCTGGGATGCCTGTTCTTAATCCTGCTGGTCACCGGCCTGCTCTTGATGCTGTACTACACGCCTTCGGTGGAGCGGGCGTACGCATCGGTGAAAGACATCGTGTTCGTGATCAAGGGGGGACGCTACATCCGCAACCTGCACCGCTGGGCCGGGCATGGGATGGTGATCGCCGCCCTGCTCCATCTGCTCCGGGTCTTTTACACCGGATCCTATTTGAAGCGCCGCGCCCTCAACTGGAACATCGGAATCGCCATGCTCATCATCACCCTGTTGTTGAGCTTCAGCGGGTACCTTCTGCCCTGGGATCAGCTGGCCTTCTGGGCCGTAACCATCGGATCGAATATCGCCGCCTCTATGCGGGAGCTGACGGACGTTTTGGGCCTTACGGCCGTGTTTGATCCCGGGGGGCTGGTTAAACGGCTGCTTATCGGAGACGAGACCGTAGGACAGCCCGCCCTCTCGCGCTTCTATATGCTTCACGTCATCCTATTGCCTTTGACCCTGCTGGTCCTCATGGGGTGGCACTTTTGGCGGATCCGGAAGGACGGCGGGCTGGCCCGGCCCGCAGGAACCGAGGTGCGCAGCGGTCATCCCCGGGCCGGGCCGCCAGCGCGTTCCATCAAAGCGGAAAAGGAGGCGCCGATCAAGACCAAAGACCTCCGCGTTACGACCTGGCCCACGGTTCTATGGGCGGAGTTGGCGCTGTTGGCGGCCTGCTGCGCCGTGCTGATGGCCTTGGCTTTCTTCTTCGACGCGCCGCTCCGGGAACAGGCCAATCCCATGCTACCCGAAAATCCCGCCAAATCTCCCTGGTACTTCCTCGGCATTCAGGAATTGGTCTCCTACTCCGCTTTTACCGGCGGAGTTTTGATCCCCCTGCTGTTCCTGGTCTTTTTGGTATCCCTCCCCTTCAAAGACCGGGAGGACCGGTACGCGGGAATCTGGTTTTCCGATGCGAAAGGGAGAAGGCTCTCGATCTACTCCGGCCTTTACGCCTTCGGCCTCACTTCTTTTCTCCTGTTCATCAACATCCAATTCGGATGGATGAGCGATTGGATCGCGGGCGTCCCGCGGGTGGTGATCATTTTTTTCAATCCCGGTACCCTGATCGTGACCGGATATGTTCTCTGGTCGGCCGTCATTCGATACCGGACCGGTTCCGATCGTCATGCGGCCATGGCGCTCTTCACCTGTGCGGTGGTGGGATTTGTGCTGCTTACCGCCCTGGGCACCTGGTTCCGGGGCCCGGATTGGGAGTTCTATTGGCTTAAATCATGGTGGCCGGCCCATTGAACGATGGGACACATACCGATGCAAGAATCGAACCGAACCGACCGCAGGCTCCAATCCCTCACCCTGATCGCCAGCCTGATCTTCTGTGCATTCTGGGTAGCGGCCGTCATTCGTGACAGCCGCCCGGAATGGAAGGTGCTGCAACAAAGATACCGAATCCTCCTGAATCGGCTGGCCGAGACCGGCGAGGCCGGTGCGACGGCTGCGGCTCAAGGTGAGGGACTCATCTCGGTCGATCTGGATGAACTGGGACGGATCGATCGCTGCCCCACCTGCCATTTGGGTATCACCGATCCCCGCATGCGGGACCAGCCCCTCCCCTTCCGGACCCACCCGGGGGAATATCTAAGGCATCATCCCCTATCTGACTACGGCTGCACCATCTGCCATGACGGCCAGGGCTGGGCGCCCGACCGTAAGAACGCCCACGCCCGGGACGAAACGGTGGAATGGCCCTGGCCTCTGCAGGCGCTGGAATATGTCCAATCGGCCTGCGGGCAGTGCCATCTGGCACTTTTTCTCGATTCCGACCCCCCTGCCGGCACCGCAACCTATACGGCGGGTTACCGCATCTTCCGTCGTGAGGGGTGTCTGGGCTGTCACAAGGCCCGCGGCCTGGGAGGGATACTGGGACCCGACCTCACGGAACAGGGCCACAAGTCCCAGCGGGACTACAACTTCGCCAACATCACGGGGGAGCGGACCGTGGTGAATTGGCTGCGGGAGCACTTCAAAGATCCGGAGATGGTCTCGCCCGGTAGCCGGATGCTGGCGCTGGAGCTGCCGGAAGACGAGATCCAGGCGTTGGTGACATTTACCATGGGCTTGGCGAGACCGGAAATCCCCTTCACCTACCTTTCCCTGGAGACACTGGAGGAATTCAAAGGACGCCGAAGCAATCTGAGCGGAGAGGAAGGATACCCGATGCTCTGCTCGGCCTGTCACGGCAAGGATGGAGAAGGGAAGAGTTACCGGAAATACACAACCGGAATCCCGGGCATCGGCCGGGACGACTTATTATCCGTCGCTTCGTCGGATCTGATCGCTTTTTCAATTTATCACGGCCGCGGCGGCCGCCCGATGCCGGCCTGGCTGCCCCGCAATTCCGGGCTCCGGCCGGAAGAGATTTCGGACCTTGCCGCGCGCGTCAAATCCCTCCGGAAGATACGCTCCCGATGGGTTGAAACGCGCAGCCGGAAGAGAAACGCGGCTCAGGGTCAAATCCTCTTCGCAGACGCCTGCGCCTTATGCCACGGAGACGACGGGCGAGGCCTTCCCGTGATCACCATCAGCAATCCCGATCTTCTGGCAGCCGCCTCGGATGAGTTCCTATACCGAACGATTGTCCGAGGAAGGGGCAACACCGCCATGCCCGGCTGGGGTCGATTTTCATCTCAAGAAATGGCCCACCTCCTGGCTTTTCTGCGATCCTGGGAGGCGGGCTCCGCCCCTAAAATCCCGGTCCCGGCCGTCCAGGGAAATGCGTCCCGGGGCGAGGGGCAATTTCACTACCTCTGCTCCCGCTGCCACGGGCTCTACGGCCAAGGCGATACCGGGCCGGCCATCCTAAATTCGGATTTTCAGGCGGTGGTTTCGGAGAGCTTCCTGTATGCCATGATCGCCCGGGGCCGACGCGGCACGGCCATGTTCGGATGGGCGGAGGATGTCGCCCCTAAGGAACGGCTGACGGAAACGGAAATTGCGGATGTGATCGCCTATCTCAAATTCGCGTCCGCCGACCCGCCGGATGTCATCTTTCCGGGACCCAGTTTCGGTGCGGCCGAAGACGGACGCCCGCTCTACGGCCGGCTCTGCGCCGAATGTCACGGAACGGAGGGGGAAGGCCTGCAGGCTCCGGCCCTGAACAATCAGGAACTACTGAACGCCGCCACCAACGGCTATCTTTTTGCAACCCTCACGATCGGCCGCAAGGGAACGGATATGCCTGCTTGGGGGCGCGGGGAAGACGAATTCCGGCCCCTCAATATCCAAGAACGATACGACATAGCGGCATTTCTGAGATCTTGGCAGAGAGTCGTCATCAAGAGGGCACTGGCCGGCGACACGGATTGAGGATACGGGGCGAATCAGGCCGGGCTAAAGATAGAAATTCAATCCCCCCACGAGCGTGAAGTTATCCACCGTGAGGTCCTGCTGATCGATGTCCAGGGACACATGATGATAGCGGCCCTCTCCCGAGAGGGCGAGGTGGCGGCTCAGCTTGATCTCGAGGCCGACACCCAGGTTGAATCCGGTGGCGGTGTCTTCGTCGATGCTCTTGACATCCCCGGTGTAGTAGCCGTATCCGAACATGACATAGGGATTGACGATGGGGAGGCCGGTGTTCAATTTCGCGTTCAGGCCCAGATAGTTGTAATCGATGTCGCGGTCCGACCATCCCCTAAGGGGAGGCAAGGGAGGAAATCCCTCAAAGCTGATGTTGTGCGAGGCCTGGAAATATTGGGCTTCCAGGCTTATGATGGTGATCTTGAATCCGGCCTTGAGGCCGTACACGAAGCTGGTGTCGCGATCGAAATCGACGCCCTTGAGATCGAGCCGCTGGCTGGATACACCGCCGTCCAGCCCCATATAAAACCCGATCTGTCCGGATAGAGGGGCGGCCAGAGCTAGACTCATCACGGAAATCATTCCCAGGATTCTTTTCATGCTCGTTCTCCTTAATCGCTTCTGCCGCCGAAGCTCGAAAGCAGATAGAATCGGAGTCGGCAGGAGGCATCGGACGCCTCGCCCGTTCGTTTCAAATCGCTTCTTATTCAGTCTAGATGATTACCGGCCTGCTTGTAAATACCGGCCTGTCTGCAAACCGCCTAATGACAACCCCGGTTGCCGGCATTTTAAAACGCCCGGTTAAACGTTACCGCGAGAATTCTCCATCCGCCGTTCGCCTTAATCCGATGCCGGGAGTCCGGAGTTTGCCGGAAGCCGCTCAGCCCGACTCAGGCTGCGCGTGCTTGAGAAACGTCCCCGCGCGGTATTCTGCAAACGCCTGCTCCAACTCCGCATCCGTGTTCATGACAATGGGACCGTACCAGGCCACCGGTTCTCCGATGGGTTTTCCGGAGATCAAAAGAAAACGCAGCTCACCATCAGGGCTGTCGATCCGGACCGACTCTCCCTCTCCATACAGGGCTGCCTGGCCCTCCATTACGTTTTGACTGGCGTGGGGATGAAAACATCCCTGTCCTTGCAGAACATAGGCGAAAACCATGTGATCAGGCGAGAGTTCGTGCAGGAAGGAATCCTCGGCCGGCAGAGTCACGTCCAAATATTCAGGCTCGCACACGATCTCTTGGACCGGACCCCGGACGCCTCTGAATTCGCCGGCGATGACGCGCACGACCGCCCCGGATTCGAGACGCACCTCGGCCACATCCTCAGCCGTGACGCCTCGATAGCGGGGAGTCATCATCTTGTGCTGAGCGGGTAGATTGACCCAGAGCTGCAGCCCTCCCATGTGTCCCGATGGTTCCCCTTTGGGCATTTCCTGGTGGATGATGCCGCTGCCGGCGGTCATCCACTGGATGTCTCCGGGTTTTATAACGCCCGAATTGCCGAGGCTGTCGCCGTGCTCGACGCTTCCCCGCAGCATGTAGGTCACGGTCTCGATCCCCCGGTGCGGGTGCCAGGGAAATCCTGCCAGGTAGTGGTCGGGATTATTCGAGCGGAAGTCATCCAGGAGTAAGAAGGGATCGAGCCGAGGGGCCTCTGCGTTCCCGAAGACACGAAACAGATGCACCCCCGCGCCTTCCAGCGTAGGCCTCCGGGTGAGGATATGTTTGACGGTCCGGTTGGTATGCATGGCTTCACCTCAGAAACGCAACTAACGCCGCCCGATACTATGGGTCACGGCGGCCTTAGAAAATATATTATATCTATATGATAACTAAGTTCTCCGGTTCAGTCAAGTGTACCGCCTTTCCTCCCCGCCCAATTCCATCTGAACCGCATGGGGATGACGGGGTGTTCCGGCCCGAGCCTGAAAAATAGGCCGAAAAAGCGAAATCTCTCCAGCTATTGACTCTTGAGAAAGGGAATGATAAGTAAAAGAAAAAGAGGCAATCCGAAAACTGCAGGAAAAGGATATAACCATGAAACCAAAGCATCTATCCCGCCGGGAATTCATGGGCCGCACCGCAGCGGCGGCGGCAGGCATCGTGATCGTTCCCCGCCACGTGCTGGGCGGACGCGGATACCGGACTCCCAGCGACACACTCAACATCGGCTGCATCGGCGTGGGCGGCAAAGGCTCTTCCGACATAACCAGCTGCAGCACGGACAACATCGTGGCTCTCTGCGATGTCGACGACACCATGATCGCTCAGTTTTTAAAATCCGAGCACCACACACCCGAGCAGACGGCCATGTTCAAAAAAGCCGGCAAGTACCGGGATTTTCGCGTCATGCTGGAGAAAGAAAAGAGCATAGACGCCGTGACCGTCAGCACTCCGGACCATACTCATGCCGCGGCGGCCATGATGGCCATGAAGATGGGCAAACACGCCTTTGTGCAGAAGCCCCTCACGCACACCGTCAAAGAGGCACGCCTGCTGGCCAAAACAGCAAAAGAGACGAACGTGGTCACCCAGATGGGGAACCAAGGGCACGCCGGAGAAGGAGCACGCCTTATCAACGAGTGGATCTGGGACGGAGCTATCGGCGAGGTGCGCGAGGTGCACTGCTGGACCAACCGGCCTATCTGGCCGCAGGGCATCGAAGCCCCCAAAGAGATCCCTTCGGTTCCGTCGACGCTGGATTGGAACCAGTGGCTGGGTCCGGCCCGCTTCAGGCCCTACCATCCCGCCTATCACCCTTTCAGCTGGCGGGGCTTTTGGGATTTCGTGACCGGATCGCTGGGAGACATGGGAGCCCATATCCTGGACCATCCCTTCTGGGCCCTGAAGCTGGGCCATCCCACCTCGGTCCAGGCCAGCTCCACACCCTTCACCGAAGACAGCTATCCCTTTGCGGAGATCATTACCTACGAGTTCCCTCAGCGGGGAAACATGTCTCCGGTGACCTTGACCTGGTATGACGGAGGTCTGATGCCGCCCCGTCCCGAAGGTCTGGAGCCGGGCCGAATGATGGGCGATTCCGGAGGAGGCGGCCTCTTTGTGGGCAGCAATGCCATGCTCATGTTCAGCACCTACGGCAACCATCCCCGCATCATTCCCGAGTCCAAGATGAAAGAATACCAGCGTCCGGAGGAGTCCATCCCCCGCTCGCCCGGAATCCACGAAGAGTGGATCGCCGCCATCAAGGCGGGCACCAAATCCACGACCGACTTCTCGTACGCCGGCACTCTCACCGAGGTCATGCTGCTGGGCAACATCGCCGTGGCGATGCAGGAGCACAAGACCAAGCTGGAATGGGACGGCGCAGACATGCAGTTCACCAATCTGCCGGATGCGAACCAGCATCTGCACATGGAATATCGACCGGGCTGGAACCTCTAGTGCGCCGAAGACGCCCTTATCAGGATCGATTAGGAAGGAGAACCCCCATGAAAAAATGGTCGGCGGTTGTGCTGTGTGCCGGCGCCCTAATTATCGGCGCGGTGATTATAGCCTGTCAGGGAGAAAGCCCCATGGAATCCAAGGCCCAGTCCGACATACCCTGGAAAGTCCATGATCCGGACCGGCCCATGCCTCCGGTCATCGACCCGGGACCGGCCGGCCCGCCGGCCCCGGCCCCTTCGGATGCCGTAATCCTTTTCGATGGGACCGATCTTTCCCTTTGGGAGGATGCGAAGGGAAACCCCGCCCGCTGGAAGGTGGAGGAGGGAGCCATGGAGGTGGTCAAAAAGACCGGCTCCATCCGCACCAAAGGCAGATTCGGGAGCTGCCAGCTGCATGTGGAGTGGGCCTCGCCGGCGGAAGTCTCCGGAGAAAGTCAGGGTCGCGGCAACAGCGGCGTCTTCCTGATGGAAATCTACGAAGTGCAGGTGCTGGACTGTTATCAAAACGCCACCTACGCCGACGGCATGACCGCCTCTATCTACGGACAGTATCCACCCGCGGTCAATGCCTGCCGTCCTCCCGGTGAATGGCAGAGCTACGACATCATCTTCCACCGACCGGTCTTCGATGAAGACGGGAGGCTGGCACGGCCGGCATTCATGACCGTCTTTCACAACGGCGTCCTGGTCCAGGACCATATGGAGTTGACCGGGCCAACGGCCCATAAGGCCCGCCCGCCGTACAAGGCCCATGCCGACAAGCTCCCCATATCGCTGCAGGATCACGGGAATCCAGTGCGTTTCCGCAATATCTGGATCAGGGAGCTGCCCGACCGGGATTGAGCCCTGACATGCGGGGTGCCGCCCTGCCAAGGGGATATCTCTATTCGTAGCGCAGCGATTCCGCCGGATTGGAGAGGGCGGCCCGGATCACCTGAAAGCTGACGGTCACCAGTGCGATCAGGATCGAGATCGCTCCAGCCAGCATAAATGACATAATGCGGGGCGAGATTCGATAGGGAAAATTCGCCAGCCAATGATTGCGCATCAGATAATAGGCAAAGGGCCAGGCGATGAGGTTGGCCGCCAACACCCAACGCACGAATTGACTGGACAGATGGACGACGATGCTGCGGATGGAGGCGCCCAACACCTTGCGGATCCCGATCTCCTTGGTTCTCTGCTCAGCCGTGAAGGAGGCCAATCCGAAAAGGCCGAGGCAGGCGATGAAGATCGCCAGCGCGGCGAAAAAGCTCAGAATATCGCTCAAGCGCTGCTCGGAGGCATAGAGTGAGGCGAATTCCTCGTCGATGAAGAAATAGTCGAATTCCCGACCCTGCTCGAGCCTCTCCCAATCGTTCTTCACAAAGGCGACGGTCTCGGCGACATTCATGGTGCTTATCTTCAGGGAGGCGAACGCCAGCCTCTGCTCATCGATCATCAACGCCAGGGGATCGATGGCCCGCTGCAGGGATTGGAAGTGAAAGTCTTTGATCACTCCCACGATCTTGCCCGGCCGACCCTCGGCGAACGCCAGCTTCTTGTCGATCGCCTCCTCCGCCGTCCAGCCGAACTTGCGAGCGGCGATTTCGTTGATGATGTAGGCCTCCTTGGCATCGGTGGTGAACTCATCGGAGAAATTGCGCCCGGCAAGCAGTTCCATTTGATAGGTGTCCAGAAAATCGAAATCGCAACGCATGATATACATATCGAAGGTCTCGGATTCGCTGCGTCCTTCGGGGATCATGAGCCGCAGCTCTCCTCCCCGGGTCGGGACAGAGGCCGAGAACGCGACGGAACGGATGTTCGGGTTCTGCATCAGCTCTGCCTTTACGGCCCGATAATTCTTGGCCGTTTCGGGATTTTGCACCAGCACCACCATCACCTGTTCCTTGTCGAAGCCCAGGTTCTTGTTTTTCATGTATTTTATCTGATCCAGCACGACGCCGGTTCCGACGATCAGCATCACGGAAATTGAGAACTGGAATACCACCAGCGCCTTACGCAGCAGAGATCCCTTGGCTCCTCTGGCGATCATTCCGCGGAATATCGCAACGGGCTGGAATCCTGAAAGGAAGAGAGCCGGATAACTGCCGGCAAAAAAACCGGTGAAAAGGATCAAAACCAGCATACCGGCCGGCATGAAGCCTTTGAACAGCGTGTCCGCAGACATCTCCTTGCCGGCAAAGGAATTGAAAACCGGCAGGGCCAGCGCAGCCAGGGCCGCAGCCAGGACCAAGCCGGTCAGCGCCAGCAGGGCGGACTCGGACAGAAACTGACCGACCAGGCTTTTACGGTAGGCCCCGAAGACCTTGCGCAGGCCGACCTCTCGGGCGCGGTTGGCGGAGCGGGCCGTGGACAGGTTCATGAAATTGATGCAGGCGATCACCAGGATAAAAATGGCGACGGCCGAAAACACATAGACATAGGTGATGCTGCCGTTCGCCTCGATCTCTCCCTGGAGCTGGGACCGCAGATGAATATCGGTCAGCTTTTGCAAAAAGTAGGTGATGGAGAGACCGAATTTACGGGCCTGCTCACCGGTGTTACTCTCCACGATGTCTGCGAATTTCGCCTGGACAGAAACCGGATCCGCCCCTTCCTGGACGAGGAGATAGGCCCATCCCGATATCGAAAGCCACTGATTCAGGCCCTGCATCTGCTGATCGGTCAGCGACTTGAAGGAGATCATGTAATTGAATCGGAAATGCGAATTCTTGGGGACGTCGCGAATGACCCCGGTGACGTGGATATTCTTGACCGGGGCAAACTCCAGTATCTTGCCTATGGGATCCTCATCACCGAACAGCCGGCGGGCGGTCTCCTCGGTGATCACCACCGATCCGGGCTCATCCAAGGCCCGACCGGGATCTCCGGCTAAAAAGGGATGCGAGAATATTTGGAAAAAGGTCTCATCGGCCAAAAAGATCCCTCGCTCTTCAAACGTCTTTTCTTTGTAGCCGACGACCTGCTGGCGGCCGAGACGCAGGATGCGCACAAAGGATTCGATCTCCGGTATTTCCTGAGCGAACGCAGGGGGGGCCGCAAAGGGGGCCAAAGCGAAATGCGATAGGGTGCCGGCCACCTCGCCGTCGGTGATCAAGCGATGAATCCGGTCCGCCTTTTCATGATAGGTGTCATAGCTCAGTTCATCCTGTACGAACAGCAAAATTAGCAGGCAGCAGGCCATTCCGATGGCCAGGCCGGAAAGATTGATGAGGGTATAGCCCTTGTGCTTCATGATGGCACGAAAAGCCATCTTCAGATAATTGGCGAGCATGTTCTCACTCCTATTTTGTCTTCTTGTTTTGTCGTCTCGATTTCCAGAATATCGCGTTCCAGGTCAAAGGCAGGCGTCGTGCAATCCACCAACCCGGTACTCACTGTTCAATGATAATACGGACATCTATGGCTTAGAGTTGCCGGATCCCGCTCCTTTCTTGGGCGCAGGGATGCGACCGGTGGTTTTCTCGGCTCCCCGTTCCGAAAATCCCCGATGCTGCCTTTCTCCTGCTTGTCATATTATACAACAGATCTAAGATGAATAACGATCTAGTGTAATGTATCATAAATAAATTGACTAATTAATAGCTTCTTGCTATCATGGGCTAGTCCGGAAGGAGGCAGCCCATGAGAACAGGAAGACCAAGAAAACCCATTGTGCTTTCCAAAG
>Ga0180437_10002546_pt1 | contig 28842 bp, 26 predicted proteins | sample SS_ome_4_FD_132410 | JGI IMG/M metagenome (GOLD analysis project Ga0180437, IMG submission 132410) | Hypersaline lake sediment archaeal communities from the Salton Sea, California, USA - SS_3_D_1 metaG | ecosystem: Environmental > Aquatic > Non-marine Saline and Alkaline > Hypersaline >...
GGCAACCACCATGCGCTCCTATCCGAAGTCACTCGCGCGGCTGATCGAAGAGCTGGAGAAGCTTCCCGGCATCGGGCCGAAATCGGCCCAGCGGCTCGCCCTCCACCTACTGCACACGAGTGAGGAGGAGGCCGAGACGCTCGCAGAGGCCATCCGCCAGGTCAAGCAGCACATCCACACCTGCTCCGTCTGCTTCAACTACACCGACGCCGACCAGTGTGTCGTCTGCTCCGATCCCAACAGGGATGACGGCATCCTGTGTGTGGTCGGCGACCCCCGCGATCTGATGGCCATGGAGCGCGCGGGCGGATTCCACGGGCGATACCACGTCCTACAAGGCCTCATATCGCCCATGGACGGCGTAGGGCCGGAATCGCTGCGCATTTCAGAGCTGCTCGAACGCATCCGGGGCAGCAGCACCGAGGAGGTCGTCCTTGCGACCAATCCCACTGTTGAGGGAGACGCCACCGCCATGTATCTGGCCGGGCTGCTCAAGCCGCTCGGGGTGAAAGTCACCCGAATCGCTCTGGGCCTGCCGGTCGGCGGCGACCTCGACTATGCAGATGACGTGACAATCGCGCGCGCGCTGGACGGGCGCACTGAGATGTAGGCGGCCGCGCGGTACCGCGCTGTTCCGCCGCCAGCCATCTCACGGCCGCCGCGACGTTTGAGCATATCTGCGCGTCTAAGAGCTAGAAGGATTCCCTCGCATCCCCGAGCGAGTGTCCTGGAAACCTCTCCCAGCGGAGACTGGAATGAATTGGCATCGCCTCTCGCAAACCGTGACGCGTGCAATGATCGCGCTGTGCTTGCTCTCACTCGCGCCGGCGTTCAGCCCCGGCCTCGCTGCGTCCGAGGACAAGGCCGAGGCGGCCGAGGAGGAGGTGGAAGAGAAAGAGAAGACTCCCGAGCCCGAGATCACGCTCTCCCCTCAAGGCGTCACGATCCACGCAGTCAATGTATACGCCCACCGTCTCTTCACCCGGCTCGCCGAGCACACCGACCTCCAGCTCGTCGTCGACGATGCAATCAAGGACCGGAAGGTCACGGTTCACCTCTCCAACAAGTCGCCTGAGGAGATATTGGATCACGTCGTCGGCGCGTACGGGTTCTCGTGCGGCTGCGTCGATGGCATCTACATGATCAGCGAGGGTATCCCGCGCAAGCCCTCCTCCTACCTGCTCAGTGATATCAAGTCCATCCCCACCGAGTACGTGCAGGCCGATAATGCCAAGGGGCTGTTACCGGTCTTTCTGCAGGATCACGTCAAGGTGAACCAGGAGCAGAACGCAGTCGTTCTCTCGGCGCCCAGCGATGTGCTCGAGAAGTTTGAAGACGACATCGGCAAGTTCGACATCCCGGCCGCCCAGATCATGCTCGAGATACTCGTTGTCGAATTCACTGACTGGGATGCCGCCCAGCGCGAGCTCGCGATCCGCTGGCACAACGCCGGCCGCGGCGCCGAGTGGGGCACCCTCGGTCTGCCTCAGGAGAATGTCGAGTTGCCCGATCGCGCGATGGGAGAGTTCCTCCTCCGCGGAGTGGCAGAGCTTCCCACCGAATTCCGCGCGCACCTGACGGCCCTCGTGAGCGCTCGCCGCGCCAAGGTCCGCGCCGCCCCCCGCATCGCCACCATCAGCGGACGCTGGGCGAGATTCTTCGTCGGCATTCAGCGCTACCTCCGCCAGCCCATCGAGTCCGGCGGCGACGAGTACTGGGGGACGCGCAACTACATCGACGCCGGAGTGCGGCTGGACGTCTGTGCATGGACCGGCGACGGCGAAGAGATCATCTGTCGCATCGAGCCCGAGGTCTCCACCCTCTCTGCGCTCGACCCTGTCACCGGCCTGCCCGAGAAGATCACTCGCAACGCCAACACCATGGTCCGAGTTCGGGATGGCCAGACTGTCGTCATCGGCGGGCTCCGCCAGGAAGAGGAGCGCGCCATTCGCACCCGCGTCCCTATTCTCGGAAACCTCCCGCTCCTTGGCTCCCTGTTCCGTTCCAGCCGCAGCGTCACGACGCGGACCGACCTGGTCGTGTTCATCACGCCCCGCGTCTTGTCCCGAACCGGCCATCTCCCCGCCGCTGAAGAGCGGCAGCTCCACGACCGCTTCTTGGAGCCCGAGTGAGCATATGTCTCGAATCGCTCCAACGCTCATGTGCGTGCTCGCCTTGGCGCTTTCCGCTGTGCCGGCCGCGGCCCAGCGGGGAGAGGTCTATTGCCAGATCACGGACATCACCGCCGACCAGCTCAGCAACGGGGTGCGCGTCACCATCAGTGCCGATGGGGAGATGCAATGGGAGGAGGACTCGAAGCTCGAAGGCCAGGCCGTGCGCCGCGTGCGCATCTTCATCTACAACGCCAAGTCGATGCTGGGCTCCGCGTTCGTGCCGATAGAGAAGTATCCCGTCAGCCACGTCGAGATCTCGATCCCGTACTGGGCCCGTGAAGGCGTCGGGCTGCAGATCGACATCGTGAACTATCTTCCCCACCGAACCGGGGAGGGCTTCCTCCGCGAGAACCGCTATAGCCTCGACTTCAGCCCCGGCGAGGATCGCAGCTCCGTCTCCGTGCTGTGGACCTCCGATCGGTTCCCACCTCCACCGCCTCCGACGACGCCGGAGGATCTGCCCTCCGAACTCGACGTGACGACCGAGGAAGGTCTGCTCACCATCCGCGCCGTCAACGCCAAGATCCAAGACGTGGCGAGCGCGATAGCGGCGGAAGCCGGTCTGGCCATTACGGCACCGGCCGAGAACGATCTCCGCGTCAGCCTCTACCTCCACTCAGTCTCGTCGACACGCGCCCTCCACGCGATCGCCGTCGGCTCCGGGCTCTGTGCCCATCGGCACCCGGACGGTGTTTGGGTTCTCGCCACTCCGGGAGCCAGCGGCTACGCTGCGTCCAGCACTCGCACAATAGCCTTGCGCTATCTGCAGGCATCCGACGCCCTCGACCTGCTCCCGAACTTCCTGCTGGCCTACCTTCGCGCCGATGCGGAGGCGAACACTGTCTCGGTCACCGGCCCCGAGTGGATGCTCGAGCGCGTGGCCGAGGATCTGGCTGAACTCGACACACCGGCCCCGGAGGTCGTCATTGAAGTCGTCGCCGTAGAGTACACCTCTGGGGATGCGCTAGTGCGCGCGCTCAACCTCGACTGGTCTGCCGGGAATCTCGCCGCCGGCCTCGACTCCCTCACAGGGGGCCTCCGGTTTCTGTGGCTTGAGAGCCTGCCCAGAGGGTGGTCGCTTCTCCTCGACGACCTCGAGGTCGACACCGCGACGAAGCTCCGTTCCCGCGCCACGGTCCGGGTGCTTAACGGCCGCGTCGCGGCCGTCAGAGCAGGCGAGGAGCGCTACGTGATCCTTGAACGCCTCGCGGCGTGGTCCCGCGCAGAGCTCGAACGCGTAGACACGGGGGCTTCGCTGTGGGTCCAGCCTCTCGTCGGAGAAGGCGATGAGGTGTACATGCGCCTTGCGCCCTCCGTGCACACGCTGGTGGGAAAAGACCTGAGGAGCGGATTGCCCGTTGTCGCGATGCGCACGGCAGAAGGGTACGTCCGCGTCCGCGACGGGGAGACGATCGCCGTCGCAGGCTTCCATTCCTATGAGCACAGCAGGGAGGACCGAGCCATCCCGATCCTGGGCTCCCTGCCCCTGGTGGGCCCGCTATTCCGCGCGGTGGACCGCTCGCAAGCTAGATCGCACCTCGCCTTCTTCGTCACCCCCCGCGTAGTGCGCCGCCATCCCCCTGGAAAGGAAGAACGCACCCATGGCTAGATGCCTGCTTCACGTGCTTGCCCTGTTGCCAGCGCTGGCCCTCGCGATCCTCTGCCACGCGCCTCCGGCACAGGCGCGCGTCTACTGCAACATTACCGATATCGAGGCCACACAGCTCCGCAACGGCGTGCAGATCACGGTCAAGGCCGACGGCATACTCTGGCACTATGGCAGCCGGCACCGGCAGGACCGCTTCGAGATTACGTTCAGCAATGCTCGCAACGAGACGGGCGAGAGCTTCATCGATGTTAGCAAGTTCCCCGTCAGCTACGTCCAACTCACCACGCCGCAGGATGCGGAAGAGGGCGTCGGCGTCGCGCTCACAGTCGTGATGGTCGAATCCTCGCCCGTCACATGGTCTCGCAGCACCGACCGCCAGAGCTACATCATCACGGTCCGTAGCAGTCGCACCCTCGAGGGCGTCGAGGAACAGGAGGAGGCCGCCGCGGAAGAGGATGAAGAGAAGGAGCTGACGGTTGACGTGGTGGATGGACGCGTCTCTGTGAGCGCCATCAAGGCCGACGTCCACGAGGTGCTCGGGGAGATCGCCGCGAAGGCCGATGTGAACCTCGCCGTAGACGACGCGGTCACGGCCGAAGTCAACCTCCACCTCCACGACCTGTCCGTTCCCGATGCGCTTCGCTCAATCGCGAGCGCCTATGGCCTGGCTTTCAGCGAAGTAGACGGCGTCTACATGTTCAGCCGCGGCGTGCCGCAAGACCTCGCCGCCTACCGTCTCAGCGGCACAGCCGCGTTTCCTCTGCGCTATACCCGTGCGGAGGACGCCTCCGGCCTTCTGCCCACCTTTCTCTATAGCTACCTCCACGTCAATGAAGAGCAGAACGCCATCGTGGTGACGGCCCCGCAGCAGATGCTCGACAAGATAGAAGGCGACCTGGAGGCTGTAGACATCGCACCGCCCCAGATACTCATCGAGGCGCTTGCCGTCGAGTTCACGAGCACTGAAGACCTCGACAGAGTCGTTCGCATGCTCCGGGGCGACGTCACAGGCCGGACGACAGGATACGAGGAAGACGGCTACGTCGAACAGGGGCCTCCGGAGTACTGGCTGGAATCCGACTCCCGCTCCGGCCAGATCACCTACGCCAGGGTCGGCGATCTGCCGTACGACTTCGAGTCTCGCATCCGCGCGCTCGAGACTCAGCAGCGGGCCCGCATCCGCGCCGCCCCCCGGATGGCCGTCATGAACGGCCACCACGCCGATATCTTCATCGGTGTCCGCCGCTTCATCATCGTCGAGTACATCTCTTACGGGCAGACGACCGAGAAGGTCCAGGGGGTGGACGTCGGAGTCAAGCTGGATGTCACCCCACTCACAGGGGGTGGGGGCGAGATCACGCTTGAGATCAGCCCCGAGGTGAGCAACATATCCGAGCTCGACCCCGAGACGGGCCTTCCGGTTCTCAGCACGCGCGAGACCTCCACCACGGTTCGCGTGAAGGACGGCGAAACGGTCATGGTCGGAGGACTCACGCAGCGCCAGTCAGAGGACCGCGTCACGAAGGTGCCGTTCCTCGGCGACCTCCCGCTCATCGGCACGATCTTCCGCAGTCGGAGTCGCGCGACGATCACCTCCGACCTCGTTGTCTTCATCACCCCCCATATACTGACGCCCGAGGGGCTGCTCGAGGATGAGGCGCAGGAGCAAGAGATCCGCCAGCGCTTCCTCGGCGGCGCCGACCCGAGCTGAACGGGAGAGCGGCAGGCGCCTGAAGCATCTGCCGCTCTCGAACCTTACACTCGCCTCGGAACGAGGTTATCCTCCCCGCTGCGCGCGCTTCGCCTGCTGCACCAGTTGGCGTACGCGCTGTCCGCCCTTCCGGCCAATCCGCTCGTAGAACTTCGGTCCGTGTCGCTTCTTGGTGGTCTCCCCACCCTTCCGACCGATGGCCTCGTAGAACTCCGGCCCATGGCGGGCCTTCGTGGCGCGGCCACCCTTCCGACCGGCCTCGCGAACCGTCATTGCTCCCTTGTCAGGCATACCTACTCACCTCCCGCAGGTGCGATGTTCTGGTTATTCGAAGCCGCTGCGAGCGCCGGTACAGAGAATGACATCCTCACGCGCCGGGTCTAACGATCTCGCACTGGCTAGTCGCACTCGGCACCATTATACCCACTCCTAAACGGTCAAGCAATCCGTCCGCAAGAGTTTTTCCCGAACATTTGTCTCGTAATCAAGTCAGCCCCGGAAAACCCCTCCGGCGGTCACGACGGCCCGGTCGAGCCTCGCCCCGCTCGGAATGCGAGCCCTTGCCCAGACCACGCATCCCGACAGTGCGGTGCCCGCAGGAACTTTCACACCTGCTCCCACCGATGTCCCTCCGACGACGGAGGCTCCAGCCTCCACCACACATCCCTCCCCCACGCTCGCGGGCGGCTCGAGCTTTGCTGCGGGCTCGATCGTCGCTCCCTGCCCGAGCCAGAGGCCGGGCTCCACCTCGGTGCCGGCCATCCGCGCCTCGAGCCGACGCGCCAGCACGTCCCCGTTCGCCGTGAGGTAGTCCTCGATGCTGCCTATGTCCCGCCAGTATCCATCGAGCCGGAATCCGTAGAACGGGACCCCCGCCTTCACCATCGCCGGAAAGGCATGAAACCCCCAGTCGTAGAACCGGTCAGGGGGAACAAAGTCGAAGATCTCTGGCTCGAAGAGATAGATCTGCGTGTTTGCCGTCCGGCTCGGCGCCTCACCCTTCGGCTTCTCGACAAAACGCTGGATGCTCCCGTCCTCGTCGGTCACGACGATCCCGTAATCGGACGTGTGCTCCACCTCCACCAGCCCGATGCTTGCCAACGCGCCGACGCGACGGTGCGCCTGCACGAGCGCCGTCAGATCCATTCCCGTCAGGTCGTCCGCCCCGGTCACCAAGAACGTATCGTTTGCGAGGAAGTCTCTGCAGCGCCTCACCCCACCGGCAGGACCCAGCAGTTCCTCTTCATAGCTGAACGCCAGCCGCACCCCATACTCCGACCCATCGCCGAAGTGCTCGACGATCTCCTCTGGGCGGTAGTGCACGTTGGCGATGACCTGAGTGAATCCATGCCGGGCGAGATGCTCCAGCACATAGCCCATCACCGGCCGGTTCGCGATTGGCAGCAGGGGCTTCGGCAGATGGTCGGTGAGCGGACGCATCCGCTCGCCCATCCCGGCCGCCAGCACCATCGCCCTCAGGCCTGCCATTGCCTCACCCGTTCGCGGCGCCCCCGCGGCCGCCATCGCTCTCCACCTCGGCAAGGGCCTGCGCCAACTGCTCCTCCAGAATCGGCTTCGTCAGGGCAACCCTGGCCCCCGCCGCGAGCGCGCGCTGCACTCGCTCGTCGCCGTAGGCCGTCACCACGATGATGGGTGCAGGCGCCCGCTCCATTATCTCCCGCGTCGCCTCCACGCCGTCCTTCCCGGGAAGCCCGATGTCCATGAGTATGATGTCGGGCCGTAGCTCTGCCGCCAGCTCAACCGCCGTGTCCGCCTCCCTCGCCGTGCCCACCACCTCGCACCCCACCGCTTCGAGCTGGACCCGCAAGGTCAGCGAAACGACGAACTCATCCTCGACCACCAGTACGCGCGGTTTCGGCCTGCCGGCGCGGGGCCCCTTTGGCTCGCCCTCTTCTGTCATTTCGGCTCTTGCTTCTTCCTTCTACGAGCGCCACCTTTAGCCTCGATTGCGGCTCGCGAGAGCACGCGCAACAGGTGGCTCCCGAGGTCGGCTTGCTCGATCGCCACGCGCGCGGAGGCTGTGAGCCGCGCGCGCGTCAGGTTCAGGACTGCCTGAACGCCGGACGCCGCCAGCTCGTCGATGACGTCGGGCCGCGCCAGCTCTTCGCTCGCCAATATCGCGATCCGGGCCCGATGCCGCTTCGCCTCCGCGGCGATGCTCTCCGGCGACTGCACCACGATCCCCGCGGCCTTCTGCCCCTGACGGGCCGCGTCGAAGACCCCAACCAGACGGCAGTTCGCTTCAGCCAGTGCCAGCACTGTCTGCTCCTCGGCCGCCCTCCTCGCATCGCCCAACCACAGCGCCGGCCGCGCTCGTCCCAGCTTGAGACATCGGCGGATGGCGGCGCCCATACGCTCGACGGCATACCCCCGCCCCGGCGTCCCGAACCGACCCAGTGCAGAAATGTCGCGCCGCACGAGGCTTGACCGCACGCCGGCCGCTCGCGCCACCTGATGCGAGGATACGGTCGGCACCCCCCGCTCTTCGTATTGCTCCACTACCCGGAGATACCGACACAGCCTCTCGGCCAGCCGCGGCGACAGCTCTGCCCTTTCCCACTCACCGGTTGCCACCCCCTTTGTTCCCGCGAGCTTGTCCCAGAAACGCCTGCCCTCGCCCTCCCCACCGAATCTGTCGCGCAGCGGACAACGCGTCGGACGCAGGCTCCCCAACCGACAAGTCGGTTCTGTACACTCATGGCAGCCAGCTATTCCCAGCTCTCGCACGCACTCGTACACCGCACACGCGCGCTCCCCTTCCCGCCTCAGATGCAGGTTCCCCGACGCGCACCCCGGACACTTCTCCGCAAGGTAGACATCACATGCGCTGCAGTCGTAGACGCCACACCGAGACCGCCGCGCCCTCTTGCCCGAAAGTCCCTTCACTGCCAGCCTCCGAGGCACCTCTTGTGCCCTTCGCCGCCACCGCTCTTCGGTCCTGGCACCTGCCCCTCGCCTCCGCTCTCCGGCTGTCCCGCGCGCAGCCTCCCTCAGCGCGCGGTCACGGGCCTATGTCCGACATCTGCTATACGCCGCCACCGTACGCGGCGGGGGCACTGCCGCGAGTCGCGCGCCGGCGAACGGACTCCCGCGCGGCGCGCCACGCCACGCCACGCACTCTCGGCCCGCCGCGTCCAGGTGGCTGCGGAACCACTTCGGCGCCCCCCGCTGGACGGCCGACTGGGTGGACAATATGGACGCATTATTTTCCGTTTGGCTCTTGACGAGGTGCCACAGAATGGCTACTATATCTACCAGCGGGTACACATATGCATAAGTGGGGGCAGCCTTGCGCGCCGACGTCCTCAGCGATCTCCACCCCATGGCCGATCTGCTGACGAGCTGCCCGGGTATGACCAAGGAGCACGTCTACTACCTAGAGCAGCGTGGTTACATCCGGCCGATAAAGCAACGTCACGGCAAAGTCGAACGCAATCTCTACACCACCGAGCAGCTCCACCTGGTGCAGGCCATCTGGGAGTACCGCCAGGCAGGCCTGCCTCCCAGGCAGGCCTATCAGCGCGCACTCCGCGAGCAGTCCCGCGGCCAGCTCAGCATGTGGCCAGAGAGGCAAGCGGAGGAGTAGCAGTGCAGACTCGGGCACAACAGGCCGGACCGGAGCCGCACCGGGCACATCCTTTCCCGGTCGGCTCGGAGGCGGCCGGTCCGGCCAGCCCCCGCCTCATCGTGGAAGCCCTCGAACTCACCGTCGGTCGCGACAACCTCGAGGCCCGTGCGACCCTTGGCCTCAACTCACACTGTTTCACGGGCATCGCGCTCGGTCGCGCCGACGTCGACCAGCCTTGGCAGCTTGCGGCGGCGGCGTCTGTCGATGCTTTGCAGCAATATCTTCAGCAGTGCGCGACGGACCCGCCCACTCCCCAGGTCAAGCTACTCGACATCGCAGCGCTCAGAACAGGCATCGGACAAGAGATCATCAACGCAACGGTCAGAATATCGCACGGCAGTCACCATCTCGACCTGCTCGGGTCCGCTCTGGTGCGAAACGATCGGTCCCGCACCGCAGTCGCCGCCGCCCTTGATGCCCTCTCCCGACCGCTGGGCTGCTACCCCTTCGCGGCCGAGTCCGATGACGAAGACGGCCACGAGCCGGCCGCCACCGGGAATCGACCTCGCGCGAGCGCCGCCCAGACCACGCCCACGGAGACGACCCGCGCGTCACCTGCACGCCTCCCCGCGCTCGGCGTGGTAATCACGGCGGCCGCCATCCGCACCGCGGCCGTCGACCCCGCAGGGAACATTCTCGCCCAGGCCCGTCGGGCGAGCCGCACGGGTGTCGAACCGCATGTCACGCTCGGGCTTGCCCTCCAGTCCGTCCGAGAGACATTGGCCGCCCTCAACTCTTCGGGCCCTCGCCCTGGCGCCATCGGCGTCGCCGTGCCAGGCAGCCTTCGCTCCGAGGAGGGGGTGTGCATCTCCTGCGGGGACTTCCCTACCTGGCGCCAGATCCACATCACGGCGCCGTTCGCCGAGGAGTTCGCGCTCCCCACAACTCTCATGAACCCGACACAGGCCATTGCCTTCGCAGAAACCTGCTTCGGCGCGGCACGCGAGCTGTCGAACGTCCTGTACGTCCGCGTGGGGATCGACATCGACGTCGCACTCATCCTCGACGATCAGCTCCTCCCCATGTCCCGTCTGCTGCCCGGCCAGCCCGGACACATGGTCATCGAAGCCGGCGGCCCGCGATGTGCCTGCGGCGAGTCTGGTTGCTGGCAGGCACTCGCGGGGCGCGAGGCATTACTTGCCCGCGTGGTGAAAGCCATCCGGCGCGGCGACCCCAGCGCCGTTGCGGCCGCAGCCGATAACAACTTCGGCGCCATCACTCCGGCGCACGTCGTCCGCATGGCGGCCGGGGGCGATGCGGTTGCACGCCGCGCACTCGAGGAGACGGGACGCTACCTCGCGATCGGCCTTGCCAACCTTGCCACTCTGTTCAGCCCACAGGCCGTCATCGTGGACAGCACCCCCACGTCCGTCGCTGCGGCGCTGCTCCATGCCGCTGAATCCACCCTGAAGTCGAGCCCGCGCGCGCGTGTGCTGTCTCAGTGCGTCCTCCTGTCGCCCCAACTCGGCGACTCAGCGCCCTTCCTGGGCGCCGCTGCCTGGGCCGCGCGCTGCGCTCCATAGCATCTCGCCTCCGAGTCACACGCAGTAAGGGGCGAGGCGCACGCCTCGCCCCTCCGTTTTCCTATACCCTTGCCCGGCCCCTACCCGGGCGCCTCCTCGAAGCCCGGCGGCAGCGGCAGATCGTAATCGTACTCGCACGTGCCGCGCAGCAGGCGGCCCTCACCCTCCGCCGCGAAGAGCTCCACGCCCAGGACCCGCTTCGTCTGCCCGTCAACGAACAGGCGCCACCAGTCGGGCTCGCCATCCCCTCTGACACCTAGGGCCTGCTGCGCGTTCACCTCGGCCACCAGTATGGGTTTGCCGCCCCACTCCGTGCGGCGCGCCGCATCCACACGGCCTACCGCCGCCAGCCGAGCCACGATCCCGTTCTCCCCGCACACGTCCATTGCGTTGCATAGGGGCGCCAATTCCTCCGGCGCATCTTCGGGCACCGCAGCTCGTTCGTTGGCCGGCCTGATCATGCCTCTCGTCACGGACCGGCCAGGGCCTTCGATCCTAGCCCACAGCGCGTAATCCCACTCCGTGCCGTCCGGCAGGTAGAGGTGCCCGCGGCCGTACACTGTATCCCGTTCACCCACTGCCTCGAGCACCTGCGCCCACCGCAGGGCCGGCCTCGGCCACACGAGCAGCACCAGTACGATTCCTGCTGTCGCAGCTGTCGCGACGAACGCCACCCACCAGCCCCACTTACGGCGGAACCCGATCGCGTCCGACGCCGCCTGCTCCTCCTCCTTCATCATAGTTCCCATTAGCGCCCGCTGGGCGTCGCCGCCGTCAACCCTCTTCGGCAGGATATCGTCCCCTTCCTCGCCATGCAGATCGGGCCGGGACACCTGGTGGCGTCCCGGCCCACCGGCGCCTGCGGAGATATGCGCTTCGGACCGCGGGGGATCAGCGTCGCTTTCCGGATGTTACGCAGCCGCAGCAATCGCGCAGTCAGCCGCTCCAGACCGGCCGAAAGCTCCGCCTTGTCGATCTGCAGCGACAGCGTCTCTCGCGTCGGCGAGATCGACCCGACCCCCTCAATCCTAATCTCCACCCCCAGCGGCGCGCCTGCTCCTCCCCTTCTCCGTCTTTGGCGCTGTCCGAGTGACAGCATTGCGCCACGGCGTGGTGCACGGCCGTCGACCGCCCGAGCCGCTAATGGTCCGAAACCAATATCCGCCCATCGCCCGGCGGCACAGTGAACCGCGTTCCCTCTTCCCCCGTGAAGGAATCCCGCGCCGGCCGCTCGATCTCCACCTCATACGGCCCCGCCGCGCCCGGCAGATTCACGACCACCAGGGCCCTGTCATACTGCCGCTGCCAAACGTGGGAGCTGATTCGCTCGCCCGCGCCCTTGGGCAGGCCGATCTTCACATCGTACTCCGGGTACCAGTCGTGTCCGTGGTATGTGTTATCCGAGAACAGGTAATAGTAATCACCGACGGTGAGCGCGTAGCACATGCTCCACCGCCGCGTCGCCGGATCGCGCTTCGCCGGCCTTCGCCGCTTGGGCAGCGGCCCATCGCTTCGGCCTTCGACGTCCTCGAATCGCTCGATCGCGCTTATGCGGGGCTCCCGCAGCAGCGTCTGGGTATGCTGCATCGCTCGGATGCAGTCATCCCACTCGGTCCGGCCGTGGCTGAACCCCGACTCGTACATCATCCCGTTGAGAAATGGAGCCGCGAAGTCGTATTCGTCTATGGCGTATCCTGCATTCGCCATGATCAGGAAATCGTCGCCCACCTCCCGCCGCACGGCCTCGAGCATGGCGATCCAGGGCTCGGGTTCGTCGCGCAGATTGTCGTAGTACACTCCGTCTATGCCCACTTCCTTCAGCGCCGCCGTCTGGCGTACGATGTGCGCGCGGTACTCGGCGTTGTACCAGTCCAGGCGGTGAGTGCCCGGCCAGAACTGCTCCCGCTCCCCGTCCACCAGCAGCCACCACGGGTGGTCTTCCGGGAGCGCGTCGTCGTCGTACTCGTAGAAGTTGATCTCACAGAGCAAAACGACATCCGGGTTCAGCTTGCGGACCTCCGCAAGGCGCTCTCTCGCCGATCCCACTGATTCCGGCGTGAAGCCGTCGGCCAGCCCCCACGGCTCGCGGTTCCACTCGAGTCCCAGCCAGCCGGCTGAGGTCACGATCAAATCGTGGCGAGCGTGCCCTCTGAGCGAGTCGTCCCCTCGCACTGGGGCCCAGAACATGACAGTACGCGGGTACTCTGTCTTCGTGAACACAGTTGCCTCCTCGAGGTCGTGCGTATTCCCTTCTCCGGCTCCGCCGCACCCCGCGGCCATGGGTCCCAGCCCTCCTCCGAACAAGAGCAGTGTCAGCAGCGAGAGCGCCCACAAGGAAACCGTCGCGATTCGGCTCATGCCGACCTCCTCGCGTCTCGTTAGTCGCCCCACACCCGCTGCTTGACTTCTGCCAGTTTCTTCAGCGACAGCCATCCCCGCAGCAGATACCCACTCTCCCTCAGATTCTCCGGCGTCGGCTCCGACTCCGGGGCCACACCTGCGCGGTTCGCAGTCGGATGGGGATCACCTTCGTTCAGCAGCGTGCCGTCCCAGCTCCCATCCGGCCGCCGCGCCAGGATCTCGCCGTGGTAGTCGATCACGGGCAGCTTGCGCCGCTCTGCCAGCCGCCACAGCTCCTCGTTGTACTCGTCCGCCAGCTCCCGCGCCGGCGCCATCGGCGGAATCGTGCTCACAATGACGACCGTACCGTTCGCCAGCAGCGCAGCGACGATCCTCTCCATATCCCAGGCGTAAGCATTGACCGGCCGCCCCTGCCAGGCATCGTTCGTCCCCAGCATCACGATGGCGACCTGCGGATTGTACCGTTCGATGATCCCGTCGAGCGACGGCAGCCCGGCGTATCCTCCGGCCAGGAACTGATCCGCGCGCACTCCCCCCGCCGCAGTGTGACTCCAGTGGTCTCCCAGCTCATGGTGCGCGAGATACCAGCCGTCGAGATCGTTCTCCTCGCCGCAGTGACTCCACCGCAGAATCGCGTCGTCCTCCGCCGTCTTGCCTCTTCCGTGCCGCGCCCATGCAGTGTACGGCGCGGCGAATGTGATGGAATCACCCAAATGCAGCACGACTCCCTCCGTGCCGCTGAACTTCCGCGCCACTCCCCTCATCGCTGGCGCGTAGTCCCACACCTCGCGCTTGCCCAGAAACACTGCCTGCTCCTCATCCGTCTCGCTCTCACAGCCCACCATCATCGCCAGCACGGATGCCGCACTCACGGCGAACACCACCAGCTTCGCCACCCTGGCACCTCCTCGAGTTCCTGGCAAACCGCCGCCCATTGTATCACACCGCGCCCGCAGCCGCGCTCACTCATCCTGCAGGGGAGAGCCGGGCCCGACAGAACCCCTGCCTCATCCACCGAATCTCAGGAGGGTGCGGCAATGGACATCCGTAGGCTCATCACCGGCGACGAGCAAACCGCTCGCGAGATCGTCACTGCCTTTAGATCGTCGCAGGTCAGCATCGAATACCTGTCCGACTTCCTGGCCGATGAGCGGAACCATTTGATCGCGGCACTCGTTGATCAGCGCCCAGTCGGCTACACCCTTGGGTACGAACTCCAGCGCATCGATGGACGCGGGCCAATGATGCTCCTCTACGAAATCGAGGTCGCGCCCCATCATCGCAGGCGCGGTATCGGCCGCGCGCTAGTCGAGCAGCTCAAGCGTGCCTGCAGAAAGCGAGGATTTGCGAAGATGTTCCTCTCGACAGAAGAGTCCAACAGCGCGGCCATAGCCCTGTACACATCTACGGGCGCAGAGAGAGGACACCCCGACACGGTCGGCTTCTGGTATCCGGGCGAGCAACTCTGATCTCCCGCGATTCGCGGCGTGGAAGACAATGGGTACCCCGCAGTGGAACAGAGATGCATACGAGAACAGCGTGAGCAGCCGTTGCTGATCGTTTGCCCCTTATGGCGAAGCGTGGGGAGCTAGCCGTCAACACGGCGCAGATATGGGCGCCGACACTGTCCCCGGCCAAAGAAGAAAGCCCGGGCACACGTATTGCGGCCCAGGCGTTCGGCCTTTCGCTCGGCCCCTCGCTCCCCGGTGGTGCTCCACCCAGTCGCCAGTCGCGAGGGGTCCTTCAGTTGCTCGTCCATACTACGCGAAGCCCGTTCCGTCGTCAAGCCGCTGGCTGCGCGATCTGCCCCTCAGTACACTCCATGGTCGTCTATCGCGTCCATTATCGCGCGCATCCCTTCCTTGAATGCCCGCTCGCTCTCGTCGTCAGTGATCCCGTACGATCCCATCTCTGTCATGCCGATCACCAGCCGCTGGCTTCCCTTGTCCTGCCTCAGCAGGTCGACCGTGTAGTCGTACGTCTCCTGTCTCCCAAGCCAGAAGATCGTCTCCGGGAAGTTCACCCAGATCACCACCTCCGGCCCCCATACCTTGCGGGCCTCCGCCAGCGACAAGTCCCCGACCGGCGGCGGAGTGAATGCCTCGACCACCGGGACTCCTGTCTCCTTCACCAGCTCTCCAAACGCGGTCAGGTTCGAGTTGTGGGCGTGGAGAGCGGGGATCTTCCCGGCCTCCACCAACTGAGGCACATATTCCTTGTAGAACGGCAGCGCATACTCTTCATACTGCCGCGGCCCGTATATCCCGCTCAGCGACCCGACGGACACGAACTCCCCCGGGGCCTCCAAGACCAGTGGCATCATCCGCACCAGCCGCCGCCCGAGAGCATCCATCAAGCGGCCGAACTCCTCGGGCCAGTCGTGCTGCGCCTGCGCCCAGTCCTCCAGAGAGAAGAATTCCTCCGAGGAATCGTAGGCCGGACCGGGGCCCTCGAGCCGCACGATGCCGTCCGTGCCCACATCGCGCGCATGTGCCAGAAACCCCTCGTAGTCTGCGTGATAGACTGTGTTCTCGACCATGAAGATCACGGGCTCGAAATCAGCGACCTCCTTGATCATCCACTCCGCTTCGATCGACTCCCCGTCGCTGATGCGGCCGACATGGGTGCGCCAGGCACTGCGAACGCTGCCCTTCGGCGTGTGGTGGATCGTGTAGGCGATGGCCCCCTCAGTCTTCTGCTCCACCTCGACATCCGGCATTTCCGACCATATGCCCTGGCGCCTCAGGCACAGCCCCATCCCCCGATTCCGAAGCTCCCGCTCGAAATCACCCCGCGGAACCAGATTGTCGTAGGGCGCGTATGGCACCCGATCGGGTTCCTCCCCATGCAGAACAGCCTCCGTCCTCTCCCGAAAGGTCACTCCTCAACCTCCTTATCGGCCAACCGTCGGGCAGGAGCTTGCGTTCTGCCCCTGCCCGGGCTTCGATCCTCATCGAGATGGAACCGCCCGTCAGCTACCGAGACCTATCGCCCACCTCCCCCCCTCACCCCACGAGCTTCCTCATGTACCTGGCCGCTAGCTGTACCTGCTCCGCCACCGCCTCCATCCCGAGCAGTTCGTGATTCTCCCCAAGACACGGATGGCAGAACTCGTAGCACAGGTACCCCTGATATCCGATCTTCTCGAGTGCCTTCACGAATGCCGGATAGTTGAACAGCTCGCGGTCCGTGAACCTGATCTGCCTCTGCACGGCCTCCCCATCGCGCTCTTCGAACTCGCCGCCGAAGTGCGAGTGCACCTCCAGATCGCCCGTTGCCCGCACCGCCTCCATCACGTACTCATCCTCCTGGGACCGCAGGAGCGGACAGTCGATGCACGCCTTCAATGACGGAGAATTCACCTCCCGAATGAAGTCCAGCACATCCTGGTAGCGCCGGATTACTGGGTCGTGGTTCTGAAGCGCCAGCACTACTCCCATCTCACCCGCGAATGCAGCCACCTCCTCCAAACACGCCTTCACCCACCGCCACCGCTCGATCCCGGTCACATCCGCATACCCGTGGTCCCAGTAGCGCCGCGCCATGTCGTAGCTGCCGTGCCCATCCCGCAGCGTGATACCGCGCCAGGCCGCGAACAGTCGCAGCACCGGCGCACCCAGATCGCGCGTGAGCTTCACCTGCTCTCGCACCATCAACAGCTCGTTCTCGCGCTGCTCCAGGATCGGACTCGCGAAGTTGTTATAGCTCGCAACGGCAGCGATCTCGACCCCAGCGTCGGCCGCTTGCTGGCGTATCTCCTCCCTGGCCCTTTCATCCAAGTCCATCGGGCTCGCGTGCGGCCGCCGCGCGCCGATCTCCACGCCATCGAAGCCCATGTCCCGGGCTCGCTTGAAGATCTCCTGCAGCGACAGCGCCGGGCCGTCATACCAGACCCCGGCGAAGCTGATCGTGTATAAACCGACCTTCATCGCTGTTCCCTCCCGCCTGTAGTGGCGCCATCACGTAGTTCCTCCCCCTGCTGCCAGCTTCCTGCCCTTGCTCGACGTGTCGCCGGCCCCGGGGCCGCTACTTGCTCGTTCTTCCCGCTGACGGCACGGCGCTCTCATAATACTCAATATCCATCTCAAAATACTGAATAAATGTCTTGACATCAGCACCTGATCCATCTATTATGTTGATCGAGAGGTTACGGGAATGGCAGAGCTAATAGCGAGGTGCCCAAGTTGCCATCAACCGCTCCAGGTGACCGAACTCACCTGCGAGCCCTGCAATCTGCGCCTCACGGGCCGCTTCGAGCGTGGCTGCCGCTTCTGTGCTCTGGGCCAGGACCAGCGCCACCTCCTCGACGTCTTTCTGAGCTGCCGCGGTGTCATCCGAGACATGGAGAAGGCCCTCGACCTCTCCTACCCCACGGTGCGTTCACGGGTTGACGCCCTGCTGACCGCGCTCGGCTACGTCCCAACCAAGGAGCGTCCTGTTGGTGGACAGGAGCTCGCCGAGCAGCGCTCCGCGGTGCTGGACGCGCTGGAGGAGGGCGCGCTTACTGCCGAGCAGGCCGTGGCCGCTCTGAAGGACTTGAACCCGTGAGACGAACCGTCTTGCGGCGCGTCCACGCGCGCCAGTTCCGCTAGCCCAAGGGAGATCTAGGAATGGATGCCGAACGCCGAAGGATCCTCGAGATGCTTCAACAGGGCCAGCTCACCCTCGACCAGGCCAATGACTTGCTTCAAGCCCTGGAGGCGAGCCACAGGCCCGATGCCGCCCCGGGCGCCGAGGCGCGCCGCGAGGCTCCGCCGCCCCATCCCCACGACTGGTCGCGCCTCGGCCGCGACCTGGCGGCGGAGGTCAGAAAGCACGTGCGAGCGGCTGTCAGTGGACTCGGAGCCGAGGTCAGGGCGGCCGTGCGAGATGCCCCCAAGTCAAGGGCAGGTGGTGCCAAGGGCGGCCCCGCGGCTGAGTCTCTCCTCACTGCCTACACAATGGAGCATGACGAGCACAGCATTGACATCAGGTGCCACGCTGGTAGCCTCGAGTTCGTCGGCGTGGAGGGCGAGACGTTCCGGCTGATCGCGCGCAGACCCACGCGCTTGGGGGAGCCATCCCCCTCTGGGTGGGAGAAAAGCTTCCACTGGTCCGCAGACCGGGATGGAAGCAACCACACCTTCACGCTTGGCGATCCGCAGAATCCACGAGCTACTGAGAACATGACCTTCCGCTTCGAGATCCCCGTCCAGGTTAATGTGGCCGCCAGCACCGACGGCGGCGACATCGCAGCAGAACATCTCGCCGGCAATCTCGGTCTCAACTCCGGTGGCGGAGACATCACCGCCAGGCATGTCGAGGGGTCCGTCAACGCAAACACCGGCGGCGGAGACATCACAACCAGCGACATCGCAGGTGCGGTGTCCGTCAACACTGGTGGCGGCAACATCGCGGCGACGGACGTGGAGGGCGAGGTGGATGCCAACACCGGCGGCGGAGACATTGCGGTGAGTGACGTAGCAGGTAAGACCTCCGTCAACACCGGGGGCGGTGATATCACGGCGGCCCGTATAGAGGGTGAACTTCATGCGAACACGGGAGGCGGCGACATCGCCGCCAGCGAGGTAGAGGGTAAGGCATCTGTAAACACGGGAGGCGGCGATATCGCCGTCAGCAAGGTCGAGGGCCCCGTGGTCGCTACTACCGGAGGTGGAGACGCCGCCGCGAGCGAAATCGAGGGTGACCTCAGCATCGAGACCGGTGGCGGCGACATCTCCGTCAGCCAGGTAGAGGGGTCGGTCACGGCCAAGAGTCATGGCGGGGACATGACTGTCAGCGACGTAGAGGGTGACGTGAAAGTGGAAGCCGAAGGCGGGAGCACGACTCTGTCCAACATATCGGGATCAGTGAGCAATAGTGAGCGATAAGTGTCACCCCCGACCGACCCCAACCTGCTGCGCCTGCCTCATCCACGAGGGCCGCATTTTCCTCATCCAGCGCGCGCACGAGCCCAATCGAGGCTTCTGGAGCTTCCCGGGCGGCCGCGTTGAGCTCGGCGAGACGATCTTGGACGCTGTCACCCGCGAGGTGCGCGAGGAGACGGGAATCGAGATCGAGCCGGTCGAGGTGTTTCAAGTATACGACTGGATCGTCCGTGACGAGGCCGGCCGCGTCCGCTTCCACTACGTCGTCAACTACGTCCGCGCCCGCTACCTATCGGGCGAGCCGCGTGCGCGAGACGACGCGCTGCAAGTCCGCTGGACGAAGGCGAAGGAGATCCCCTCTCTCACCATGCATCCCTTCGCCCGGCGGACGGCCACGCAACTCCTGCGCGACGGCATCCGTTAGCACCGCCAAAGGCTGCGCGAGCGCTGCAGGAGCCACAGGTAAAAACCCGAAGGCCAGTGGCGTCCGGGCCGCGACAGCGAGGAGATGGCGACATGCGAGGCCAGATGGAGGAGGCGCTGCGCAACAGCGGCGCCGACTACGCCGAGATACGAATCGAGCGCGCAGAGCGCACCCAGATCGACTTTCGCGGCGCCGAGCTGGACGAGATCTCCTCGGCCAGCTCGCTGGGCGGTGTGGCGCGGGCGCTCGTCAACGGGGGCTGGGGCATCGCCACCTTCAACGATCTCTCCGACCTGTCTGCGCAGGTCCGGGAGGCCGCCGCGTCGGCGCGGCTGGTCGGCGGGCAGCACAGCCAGCTCGCCGAGGTGCAGCCGGTCGAGAAGATCACGCCCGCACCTACTATGGAGCGCGACTTCCGCGGCGTACCCCTCGCCGAGAAGCAGCAGGTTGTCAAGAGCTATAACGACCTCATGGTCAGGCTCCACCCGAAGATCCAGACGACTCACTCCCGCTATTCCGACCGCCACCGCGAGGTCTCCTTCGCGAATAGCCAGGGCAGTTACTTCGAGGAAGTTCGCCCCGACCTCACGCTCACACTCGTCGCGGTCGCCAGAGACGGCAGCCTCACCCAGCGCGCCCACGAAAGCTTCGGCGCGGCGACCGGCTTCGAGGGCGTCTTGGGCCTCGAAGCCAAAGCCGAGACAGCGGCCAGGCGGGCCGTCGACCTCCTCTCCGCCCCGCCCGTTAAGGGCGACACATATGCCGTGGTGGTCAACCCGAAGCTTGGCGGCGTCTTCGCGCACGAGGCCTTTGGCCATCTCAGCGAGGCCGACCACGTCTACGAAAACGAGAAGCTCCGCGACCTCATGGTCCTGGGAGAGCGTTTCGGCCCTGACCACCTCAACATCGTAGACGACGGCTCTTACGCCGGCGGCCGCGGCACTCATCCACTCGACGACGAAGGTGTCTCCACCCGCAAGAACTACCTTGTCAAAGACGGCATCTTGGTCGGACGCCTCCACAACCGCGAGACCGCGGCCAAGATGGGCGAGGAGATCACCGGAAACGCCCGCGCCGTCGCCTGGAACTTCCCGCCCATCGTGCGCATGACAAACACCTATATCGAATCGGGGGACGCGTCATTCCAGGACCTCATCAAGGACATCGACCTCGGCCTCTACGCCTGCGACATGTTCGGCGGCCAGACCATGATGGAGATGTTCACCTTCAGCGCCGCCTATGGTTACATGATCCGGAGAGGAGAGCTCGCCGAACTGGTGCGGGACGTGGTGCTTACGGGCAACGTCTTCCAGACACTCCAGAACATCGACCTCATCGCGGACGACCTCGCCTGGGCCGACGGCGGCGGCGGATGCGGGAAGGGCGGTCAGTCGCCACTCCCGGTCGGCCTTGGCAGCCCACACCTCCGCATCCAGGACGTCGTCGTGGGAGGAACCCAATGATCGAACGTGCTCTCGAGCTGGCCAGGAAGCGCGCTCAAGGCGCGGAGGCATCTCTGGTCACCAGCCGCTCAACACAGGCTGAGTACGAGGACGACCGGCTCAAGCACGTCCAGGTTTCGCAGAGCACCCGGCTCAATGTCCGCGTCATCGTCGGCGGCAAGCTCGGCAACGCACACACGACCGACCCGGAACAGATGGAAGAGATCGTCGACCGCGCCGTCCAGCTCGCGGAGTTCGGCAGCGATGCCGAGTTCGACTTCCCCGGCCCGGCGGAGTTCCCCGGCGTCAACACGTACGACCCCGCCGTCCCGAAGATATCGAAGGAAGACCTGGTCGCTGCAGGCGCCGAAATGCTCGACCTTCTCAAGAACTACAACGAGGAGATCAAGGTTTTCGGCGGCGCCTCCTGGTATGCCGAGGACCGGCGCCTCGTCAACTCCAGCGGGCTCGAAGTCACCGATCAGGCGAGCTTCCACGGAATCGGCGCGGGGGGTGTGCTCGTCCGGGGAACCGACGTGCTCTTCGTCTATCAGAGCCGCGACTGGCGAAGACCGATCTTGCCGCCCGCTGACCTCGCCGGGAAGGCCATCGAGGACTTCCGGCTCGCAGAGCGCACCGCGTCCCTGAAGTCGAAGGCGATGCCCGTCATCTTCACGCCCCGCGGCAACTACCTGCTGCTTTGGGCGCTCCTCATGGGAGTCAACGGCAAGAACGTCCTGAAGGGCGACTCCCCGCTCGCCGGCCGGCTCGGAGAGAAGCTCGCGCCCGAAAGCTTCTCCCTGGTCGATGACGCCACCATCGACTACGCTCCCGCGAGCAGCCGGTGCGACGGCGAAGGCGTCGCTCGCCGAAAGACCTCGATGATACACGACGGCCGCCTGGAATGCTTCCTCTACGATCTGGAGACTGGGGGCAAGGCCGGCGTTGCCACCACTGGCAATGGCCCGGGATGTGATTCGAGCAACGTCATCATCCCTCCTGGTGAGGTCTCGTTCGCCGATATGATAGCGAGCATACCGGAGGGCCTTCTCGTCGAGCACGTCATGGGCCTCGGGCAGGGCAACCTGATGAACGGCGACTTCTCCGTCAATGTGTCACTGGGCTACAAGATCGAGAACGGCGAGATCGTTGGCCGCGTGAAGGATGCCATGCTCGCAGGTAACATTTACGATGCCCTGCATCGAATCGATGCCGTCGGCTCCGAGCCCGACTGGGCCCACGCCTTCTGCACCCCACCTATCAAGATCGACGACCTCAGCGTCGTCACGAAGGGCTGACGCGAGCCGTCTCTGCACCAGCGCCCGCATCGCCTCCGGCTAGTCCAGATAGCCCAGCGCCCTCAGCTCCCGTCGCGTCTCGTCTGACATCTCGACCTCCGGGGCGCCCGGTGCCGGCGCCATCTGCACATCTGCATCCACGAAGCACAGCGGCGGGAGGCGCTGGACTCTCGCGAACTCGCGAAATGCCCCGATCAACTCGGCCGCTGCATCTGGCTCCGCCTCGATCACATTGCGGCTCTGCCATGGATCGGCCTCAAGATCGTACAGCGCCCTCAGCTCGCCATCCTCATACAATATGAGCGCCCAACGCCGGTCCCGCACCAGGTAGCTCGCGAGCGGACTCTCCGACCGCGCGAACACGAAGTCGTTCACCTTCTCCGTCTCCCCGACAATCAACGGCACGAGCGACCGTCCCTGCACCGACGCTTGTGGATACCGAACCCCGAGCAGCTCGAAGATCGTGGGCAGCAGATCCACGCTCTGAGTGAGCGCACCCACACGGCCGACGAGTTCCGCTTCCATGGGGAAGCGGAACAACAGGGGCACGTGAACCGCCTCTTCGTACACCGCGTGCACGTGGTACACATAGCCGTGCTCCCCAAGGGCCTCGCCGTGGTCCGAGGTGACGACGAACAGCGTCTTCTCCAGCAATCTATTCTCCCGCAGCAACTTCTCCACTTCCCCCACAGCCCAATCCGCCCAGCGCAGCTCAGCGTCGTACAGGTTCACCCACTCGTGCAGTGGCGGTGTGGCCCGTGGGTTTTTCGGGGGCCTTGCCTGCGCGAATTCGAATCCTCCCTGCCACGCATACGGGGGCTTCTTGTCCGCGAAGATCCGCCGCATCTCCTCCGGCGCCCTGTACGGCTGATGAGGGGGCATGAAGTGGATGTACGCAAACAGCCGGCGATCGCGGTGCCGCCGCAGCCAATCGCGCACGTACGGCAGCAGCGCTTCCGGCGAACGGCCTGATACCGATTCTCTGGCCCCGAACAGGTCGCGCGGTGCTCCCCGGCCTCGCGGCCCAGACCTCGCAGGCCCGACACCACGCGCGTATATCCAGTCGAAATCCGCTCCCATCCCCATCGCGGGCGACGCCATCCGGCTGGAGCTGAAGAAGCCGGTCTCGAACCCCGCAGCCTTGAGCCCCCTCGCCATCGTGAACTTCGACCGTGTGATCGTCCGCTGACCGAAGATCAGATGCGTGTCGGGGTACTGTCCGGTGAACAGCGATGCGGTCGACGGTTTCGTGTGCGGATACTGGCTGAAGTGCTGCTCGAATACCAGAGCTTCGCCGGCGAGTCGGTCAATGTTGGGCGTCGTCTCTCGCGGATAGCCGTAGCAGTGCACGTGGTCTGCGCGCGCTGCGTCCACAACACATATCACCACATTCGCATCGGCCAGCGAGGCGCGCAGGCTCTCCCGAGTCGGTCTGGTCGAGGTCAGAGCAATCGGCTCGGACTGGCCGCGCTGGAGTGGATGGCTCGCCGGAGGACGGCCGCGCAGACTCAGCAGCCCGCACCCCGCAGCGCCTATCGACAAGAGCGCCGCCACCACCCAGACATGAGGACCAGACCTCAGACGCACCGGCATTCGGAATACCCTCTCCCTGAGCGACGCCGGCACTATGCCTTCAGACGCGCCTTGTCTTGAGTCTGCGGCCGAATCACCGCGTATGTCGAGACACATCCGTCTGCCCGCCGATCTCGCGAGGATCCAAGGCAAGCTGCTGCCGCAGCGCCGCCTGTCACGCTCGCGGCCTGCCGCTGCCCCTCACATTCTCCCCGCTTCCTTTAGCGATAGATACCGCCCCTCCCCAATGATGATATGATCGAGGAGCGGAATGCCCATCAGCTCCCCCGCCTTCACCAGGCGGGCCGTCAGTGCTATGTCGTCCTTGCTGGGAGTGGGGTCACCACTCGGATGATTGTGACACAGAATCACGCTTGCAGAGCCATGCGCGAGCGCCTCCTTGAATACTTCTCGTGGATGCGCTGGGCTCCCGGTGAGCGTGCCCATCGTCAGCACCTGGGTCCGGATCACCTGGTTGCGCGTGTCCAGGAAGATCGCCGCCAGGCACTCCTGCTCTCTATATCTCAGATCCTCCATCACCAGGGCCGCGGCCTCCGCCGCGCCCCGCACCACCGAGCGCGGCCTTTCAGCCGATGTCGCCAGCCGCTTCCCCAGCTCGAAGGCCGCCTTCACCTGCGCGGCCTTCGCCAGACCCATCCCCGACAGACTCGAAAGCTGTGGAATCCTCGCCCGTGCAAGCCCGGGCAGCCCCTCGAACTCGCTCAGCAGCCGTTCGGCAAGCCGCACCGCCGATTCACCCCGCGACCCTACCCGCAGCACGATCGCCAGCAACTCCGCGTTCGACAGAGCCTCGGCACCATACTGCTCCATCCGCTCCCGCGGTCGCTCGCCCACGGGCAGGTCCCGAATCACCAAGCTGTGTTCCGCCATATCTGAGCCTTTCAACTCAGAACTTCTCTTCCCTCCGAGCTACCACCTCCCCATCACCCTTCTGGCCCCCTGCCCTCGCCCTCCGCATCAGCGCGGCAGGAACGCACGCCCCCCCAACGAACAACATCCAAGCGCCATCAAACCGCCAGACGGAGCCGCGATGCTGCTATTCCAAGCCGCCGTTCTCGGAATCGTCCAGGGCCTCACCGAGTTCCTCCCCGTCAGCAGCTCCGGCCACCTCATCCTCCTCCGCGAGGCCCTGGGCTGGGAGCTCCTCGCAGATCCTCACTGGAACACTATCTTCGACGTCGCCGTTCACGCCGGAACCTTCCTCGGCCTGATCGTCTACTTCCGGTCTGATATCGAGCGCCTTCTTGCGGCCTTCGTCGCCGCCCTGCGCCGCGGCATTGTCGGCGATCCCTACCGCAGGCTCGCACTCGTCATCGCCGTTTCCACGATCCCCGCCGCACTCGCAGGGCTCCTCGGCCAAGACATCATCGAGGCCTACCTGCGGCAGGTCCCGCTGCTCGTCGCGGCCTTGCTCATCGTCTTCGGAATCGTCCTCTGGCTGGCGGAGTGGCGCGGTGCAAGGGCGCGACGGCTCACGGAGACCGGCTGGCTCGACGGCATCCTGGTCGGCGTCTTCCAGACGCTCGCGCTCGCGCCCGGCGTCTCGCGCTCGGGCATTACGATCACCGCCGGCCTCGCGCGCGGCATGACGCGGGAGGCCGCGGCGCGATTCTCCTTCCTGCTTTCCATCCCCATTATCGGCGGCACTGTCGTCTACGGCCTTCACAACGTCGTGCGACACATCGGTGCGCTCCCCTCAGGCAGCATCGGGGCCTTCGCCGTCGGCTTCGCGGCCGCCGCGGTCTCTGGCTACCTCTGTATCCACTACTTCCTGCGGTACCTCCAGACGCGCTCGTTTGCGCCCTTCGTGTTGTACCGGATCGGGGTGGGGGTCTTGCTGCTGGTGCTGCTGGGGGCGCGGTGACGCAGGATCGAGACGGCAGAGCTCGGCCGAGGGCTAGCGACCTTCGCCAGACTGCAGTGCGGTCAGCTCGACCTCACCCCATGCCCCTAGATGCTCGCCGACAACTGCCGCTCCGCCCAGAACACCCGCTATCGTCCTCAGCCACTCCAGACCCCCCTCGACGTCCCGAGAGCCCTGAATGCGATTCCCGAGTGCGGTCGCCGCGGCATCCGCGAGCGCGGCCGACTCCGCCAGCACGATGGCCGCGTCGGCCCTGCCATAGCTGACCGAGTGGCCGACGGTGCCAGAGGACGTGCACAGCCCCAGTCGCTCGTTCACGCGGCCGATGCGCACGCCGACTCGCGCCGTGAGCGGCGACTCCCCTGCGTAGATCGCTGCCACCCGCGGACGCTGGGTGCAGAGGAAGATGTCACCGCCGTTCTCGACGATCACCTCTCGCGCGTGCTCGAGCAGCGCATCCCCGACCCGCTGCGCCACCGCGCCGGCCACTGCCGCCATGGGTCCCACTCCGCACGCGCGGGCTGCTTCAATCATCGCCACCACAATCGGTGGCGCGCCCGGCAGTGCCTCCCGCGGCCCCATTGCCGGAGCGAACTCCGCATCCCTGGCCAGGTACCCTTCGACCTCCGCCCGGGCCGAACGCAGCGCCCGCTCTGCCACTCGCCTGAGCGGGCGCTCCGCGCTGATCAGGAGATCTGACTCCCCGACCCGCACCTCAAAGGTGTGCAGATCGCTCTGCACCCACCGCCGGTACGTGCGCTCTTGGCCGGACATCGCGCCGCTAGAACTGGAGCTCCATCGCTCCAACCGGGCAGCAGGGCACACACTCCCCGCACACCACACACGCATCGGGGTCGAAGGTCACCTTCATCGAGGGCCGCTCCACGACCAGCGCCCGCGTGGGACACACCCCTACACAGGCCCCGCAGTCGGTGCACCGCTCGTCGTTCTTCCGTATGTCCTGAACCAGCGGCTGCAGCCGGACGCCGATCTTCTTGAGATATCCCGTCGCCCGGCCGTAGTCTTTCTCGGACCCGCTCAGCTCGATCACCATCAGCCCCTCCTCCTGAGGACTGATGGATGCGCGCAAGATGTTGAACGCCAACCCGTACTCGCGGGACAGAGTGTACACTACCGGCTGTCCCGTCGCCGTCGGCGGGAAGTGCAGCACCACCTTGTGTGACACTTGCGTTGTCGTCATCTCGTCTCCTCCAGCCGTCCCAAAGCCCCTATCCTCGCGGTGGGTGGTCCGCCATCGGCCGTGGGGCTATCTTCGCATCCGCACCGGGCAGGTTCGCCACTGGCGCGCTCAGCTCGAGCTTCCCATCCGCTACCCAATCCTTCAGCGTCTGCGCGATCTCCTTCGCTCTCGGATAGCTGGACAGTGGCGTCGCCGGCACCGTCTTCCCGTCTACCTCGATAGCCCCGGACTTCAACTGAGCATAGGTCACGTGGCACATCACCTTGGACTGTCGCTCAGGATAGGCTTTGCTGTAGTCCACCACCGGCGCCACGATGTCCTCGTCGGAGATCGCCGTCGAAGCGGCGATCTCCTCGTCGAGCACCGGGATCGGCACCCCCAGTCCGACGACCAGCGTGGCGCCGTACCCACGGAAGCTTGCGCCCCGCAGCCAGCGCGAGGACATCTGCTTCAGATCGCCGAGCACGGCCAGCGTCCCCGCCCCGCTCTTCGGCACACCTCTGTCCGTCCGCTCCACCGACGGGCTGTGCTGAGTCCCGTGCCAGACCACATATCCCGCTCCCCCGCCCAGGAAGATCCGCGTTCCGACCCCGACCGTCCGGTAGTGTGGATCGTTCAGGAGCGGAGAGAGCTGCCCCGCGCTGCAGTAGTTCGCCGACCCCAGACGCGGCAGCAGTGTGCCCATATATGTATAGATCGTCCGGTCCGAGCGGTTGACCGCCACATTGTAGTTCTGATATCCGTTCCGCGGATTGAACAGGTAGCACTCGTTCAGCTCTTGCAGCGTCAGCCAGGTCGCCACCTCTCGCCGGGGGTAGCAGTCCGTGCCGTACGCCGTCCCCTCCAGCAGAACCCGGCGGCCGGCCACCAGATCCTCGATCACATGCCCCCCACCGTACCGGAATCCGCCCGGGAACACCGCGTTCCGCGGGTCCTCGTCAGGTAGCGCGGTGGCTCCCAGGAAGATGTCCACCGCCGCCAGACCCGCGTAGGCAGGCACCCGGTTGAGACGCACCTGCCCGCCCCCGCACTTCATGCGGGGCCGGGAGTGTCCGAGGTTCATCATCACGCCGGAGGAGCACATTGGCCCAAAGGTACCCGTGGTCACCACATCAACCGCTTCCGCCGCCTCCTTCGCGCCCTTCTCCGCCACCACGCCGACCATCTCTTCGGCCGTGACCACGACCACGTTGCCGCTCCGTATCTTCTCGTTGATCTCCTCCAGCGTCTTCGCCATGTCGCTCCTCCCGCGCAGGCCGCCTCCGCCCGCGCCGAATACTTTGTGCGATATCGCACTAACTTCTCAAATGGTACCACGCGGAGGCGGGGCCGGCAACCCAAACAGCCGCCCTTCCCGACGGGCGGCAGCCTGACAAGAGCCAGTATACCTCGATGCCGCGAAAGTGTGAAGGCCCGCTTGCCCGCCTGGACGCCTGCCGCCTCTCCGCCGGCCGCATTCCTCAGCGCCAACCCGACTGTGGAATAACCATACTGGTGGGAGGCGACCCAATTCCTCGAAGGGAGGCTGTTCGTTGGTCTGTCCGGTCTGTCAGCACAAAGAAAGGCGCCCGGGCGACTGGTGTCGCTGCTGCGGCGCGTACCTGGGGCTCCTGCGGCATCAGCCGCGCAGGGTCGTCTATTGCGTCTGCGCCTCCATCGCGTTGGGAATGATCCTCTTCCTCGCGCTCGCGTGGCAGACTTTCGGTCCACTTCTGCGCGGGTGGCCCACGGCCGGACCCGACCCATGGTTCTGGTGGGGATTCGCCCTCGGCACCTTCTTCCTGGCCTTTGGGCTCACCGCGCGCCACTACCTCGCTTCCACCTGGCGAAAGCTGCTCCGACCTTCTCGCCGCTGACTCGCGACCGAAACGATCGTGCGAGGCCTGCCACCCCTGGCGGGCCTCGCCTTCGCGCCTAGCTGGGCGGCGCCAGCGACGCCGACTCCGTGGACCGTTCCTTCGCCATACCGGCCTGCTGGCCGAGGGCCCGCAGCAGCCACTTTGGTCCACCATGTTCGGTGAAGTGGATCGCCGCTTCGTCGAAGAGCTGCAAAGCCGCCTCGAACTCCCCCAATCGTCGCCGCAGCTCGCCTGCCAGATACGTCATCACCGCCTGCTCCTCGTCCA
>Ga0180437_10002549_pt1 | contig 28826 bp, 20 predicted proteins | sample SS_ome_4_FD_132410 | JGI IMG/M metagenome (GOLD analysis project Ga0180437, IMG submission 132410) | Hypersaline lake sediment archaeal communities from the Salton Sea, California, USA - SS_3_D_1 metaG | ecosystem: Environmental > Aquatic > Non-marine Saline and Alkaline > Hypersaline >...
AGCCGCCCATGCCACCCGACGCTGCAAGGGCGGGCGAGCCGCCCATGCCACCCGACGCTGCAAGGGCGGGCGAGCCGCCCATGCCACCCGACGCTGCAAGGGCGGGCGAGCCGCCCATGCCACCCGACGCTGCGAGGGCGGGCAAGCCGCCCATGCCACCCGAAGTGGCCGGGGTGCTGGGACGCCTGGCCGCGACGCTGGACCGCTTGCCCGAGCGGGCCACGCCGGCCGGCTGGGCTACGGCATGGGAGCAGTTGGCCGCCGAGACCGGACTGCTGGCGGCGATGGACCGCCCGGGCGTCCTTCACGGGGACTGTCCCAGTTTTCGTGCAGCGGGGGACTGTCCCAATTTTCGTGCAGCGGGGGACTGTCCCAATTTTCGTGCAGCGAAAATGGGACTGTCCCCTTCCCCTACCCCCCAGTCGCCGCAAATCGCCGACCGCGTGGCCTGGGCCCGGCTGGTCGACGCGCTAACGGCGGCCGACCGTCTGGCCGCCTGGATGGACCGGCACCCCCCGGAGCTCGACCGCCGCGAGGCCCTGGCCGCCCTGTTGGACATCTTGGCGGGCGAGCGGGTCGGCTCGAGCGGCGACGAGTCGGGGCGGGTCCGCGTGCTCTCGGCCGCCAGCGTGCGGGGGCTGCGCATCCCGTACGTGTTCCTGGCCGGGCTGTCGGAAAAGGCATTTCCCCCGCCGGACCGGGACGACCGGCTCTACAGCGAGGCCGAGTACCTGCGCCTGATCGACGAGGGGCTGCCGCTGGTCGCCCGAACCGAGCGGAACCGCGAGGAGATGCTGCTGTTCTACGAGGCGATGACGCGGGCCACGCGGCGCCTGATCCTGAGCTATCCGGCCTGGGACGAGTCGGCCCAGCCGCTCTCGCCGAGCCCCTATCTGCACGCGGTGGAGCAGGCGTGCGGCCCGGGGCGGATTGCACGGACCGAGCTTGTCGACCTGACGCCGGTGCCGGTGCGGGGCGGGAAGGGGCCTAAGGCGAAGGGGACAGTCCCATTTTCGCTGCGCGAAAATTGGGACAGTCCCCCGCTGCGCGAAAATTGGGACAGTCCCCCTGACCCGCTCACGCCGGCCGAGTTTCGCGTGGCGTCGCTGGCCGAGGCGCTGGAGGGGGACGTGTCGCTGTTGGCCGGGCTGGTGCAATCGGAGCCGGCGCCGGGCCTCGCGGCAAACACCCTGGCAGGGCTGGAGACCACGCGCCTGCGGAGCGATCGCGAGCGGTTCGGCCCGGCCGAGGGCGTTTTCGAGGGCGAGGCGGCCAGGCGGCACCTGGCCGAGCGGTTCTCGGCCGAGCGGACGCTCAGCCCCACCATGCTGGAAGGCTATGCCACGTGTCCGTTCCGATTCTTCATGGAGCGCGTGCTCGGGATCGAGCCGCTCGAGGAGCTGGCCCTGACCGTGGATTTCATGGAGCGGGGGCGGCTTGCCCACGACGTGATGGCCGCGCTGCACCGCCGGGTGAACGAGGCGTTGGGCCGCCCGGGCTCGCCCTTGGAGTTGGACCCGGCGGAGTACGAGCCGCTGCTCGCGGCGGCGCTCGACGAGGTGCTGCCGCCGAAGGCCGCCGGGGGCGTGCGGGCCACGATGGTCGAGGTCGACCGGCGACTGCTCCGCTCCTGGTTGGCCGACTACCGACGCCAGCACGAGAAGTACGACGCGCTCTTCGAGGCGTGTGACGAGCCCCCGGTGCCCGAGCTGTTCGAGGTCTCGTTTGGCCGGCCCGGCTGCGGCGAAGGGCCCTCGATCGAGGAGCCGTTTGTGCTGGAGACGGAGGGGGGCCTCGTGCGCATCTCCGGCCGGGTCGACCGCATCGACGTGGGCCGGGTGGCCGGCACCGCGGTGTTCAACGTGATCGACTACAAGACCGGCTCGCCGCTTAAGTTCAGCGAAGAGACGATCCGGGCGGGCACGACGCTCCAGTTGCCGCTCTACGCCTTTGCGGTGGCCGAGGTCCTGCTGGCCGGGCGCAATCCGGTGCCCTGGACCGTGGGCTACTGGTATCTCCGCGATCGCGGCTTCAAGCCGGACAAGTGCGGCCGGTTGTACGAACCGAGCGACGCGGGCGTGGAGCCCAGCGAGTCGTGGGAGCAGATCCGCATGGAGCTGGCGGGGATCGTGGGCCGGCTGGTCCGCGGCATGCGGTGCGGCGAGTTCCCGGTAAGCAGCCAGGACGAGCGGTGCACTAGCTTTTGTCCGTTTTCCACGATTTGCCGCATCGGGCAGGTGCGGGCACTGGAGAAGACATGAGCGAAAAAGGGACGGGGCTAATTTGCCGGAACGGCCCGGAGGGTGCTTCGCACAAATTAGCCCCGTCCCCTTTTTCGCGGGAGAAGACATGGCCACCGGCGAGCGAAAAGCCGTAGAACGTCGGCAGCTTACCGACGAGCAGCACCGGGCCATCGCGGCCCGGGGCGTGTCGGTTGCGCTCTCGGCGGGGGCGGGCTGCGGCAAAACGTTCGTGCTCACCGAGCGGTTCCTCGCCGAGCTGGAGCCGGGCGCGAAAAAGGGACCAGGTTCATTTTGTGCGAAGCACCCTTCGGGCCGTTCCGGCAAAATGAACCTGGTCCCTTTTTCGCGTGTCCCCTTCTTCACGCTCGTGGCGATCACCTTCACCGAGCGGGCCGCCCGGGAGATGCGCGAGCGGATCCGCGCGGCCTGCGAATCGCGCCTTCTGCACTGCCCCGAGGAGCAAGTCGGTTACTGGCTGGAGCTCGTGCGCGAGCTCGATTCGGCGCGGATCAGCACGATCCACTCGTTTTGCGGTTCGCTGTTGCGGTCCCACGCGGTCGAGGCCGGGCTCGATCCCCGCTTCGGCGTGCTCGATCAGGGCCAGGCCGACACGCTGCTCTCGGAGCTGATCGACGAGCAGCTTCGCGAGCGGCTCGCCGAGCGCGACGAGCCGTCGATCGAGCTTCTGGTCGAGTTCGGCATCTCCGGGCTGAAGGACCGCATCGCCGCTTTGCTCCGGCGGCGGCAGGACGTGGATTGGCAGGCATGGGCAGACGAGACGCCCGAGGGGCTGGCGACCCGCTGGGAGCGGTTCGACCGCGAGGTGGCCCTGCCCGTGGCAGCCGGCGAGCTGGCCGCTTCGCCGGCGGCCCGCGACGTGCTCGACATTGCCCGGGCAAGGCCGTCGAGCAACGCGACGATGCTCGAGCGTTTCGACGTGCTGGCCGAGAAGCTGCCCGCGTTGGCCGAAAGCCGCGACCCGCTGGCCGACCTGGCGGCGATCAACGAGGCGGCCCGGGTCGTGGGCGGCGGGGGCAAAAAGGCGTGGGCCGAATCGAAAAAGGGGACGGGGCTAATTTGCCGGAACGGCCCGCAGGGTGCTTCGCACAAATTAGCCCCGTCCCCTTTTTCGTATGAGCGTTTCAAGACCGCCTGCGAGAAGCTCCGCAAGGACGTCAAGGACACGCAGGAGCGGGCCGAGTTCGACGCGGAAGCAGCCCGGCCCGCCGCCGAAACGGCCCTGCAGCTCCTCGCGATCACCGGAGAGGTCGCCGCCGCATACCAGGCACAGAAGCGGGAGCTGGGCGTGTTGGACTTCGACGACCTGTTGATCCACGCCCGCGACCTGCTCGTCGGCCCGGGGCGTGGGTCGCTCAGAAAACAGCTCGCCGGCCAGATCCACCTGCTGCTGGTCGACGAGTTCCAGGACACCGACCCCTTGCAGGTCGAGCTGGTCGAGGCACTCTGCGACCGGGCGGTGACCGGCGGCAAGCTGTTCTTCGTGGGCGACCAGAAGCAGTCGATCTATCGCTTCCGCGGGGCGGACCCGCGGGTCTTCCAGCGCCTGCGCCAGACCATTCCCGAGCAGGGTCGTCTGCCGCTGACGCTCAACTTCCGCAGCCAGCCGGCGGTGCTGGGGTTCGTCAACGCCCTGTTCGCCGAAGAGCTGGGGCCGGAGTACGAGCCGCTGCGCCCCTACCGCCCGCAGGTGGCCGCGCTGCCGTCGGTCGAGTTTCTCTGGGCCCCGGTCGAGCCGGAGGAGGGGAAGAAGCCCTCGGAGAACGAGCTGAGGGCTCGCGAAGCCGATTGGATCGCCCGGCGGATCCGCGCGATGCTCGACGCGGCCGAGCCCATCGTTCTCGACGAGGGGACTCTGAAGACCGGCGTCCCCTCGGCGCGGCCGGTTCGGCCCGGCGACGTGGCCCTGCTGTTCCGCGCGCTCTCGAACGTCGAGCTATACGAAGAGGCCCTGCGCCGCTACGGCATCGACTACTACCTGGTGGGCGGACACGCCTTCTATGCCCAGCAGGAGATCTACGACCTGGTGAACCTGCTTCGGACACTGGCCGGCGAGGCCGACGAGCTGAGCCTGGCCGGGGCGTTGCGTAGCCCGTTCTTTGGCCTGCACGACGAGACCCTGTTCTGGCTTGCCCAGCACCCCGACGGTTTGGGCGCAGGGCTCATGGCCGAGGCGCCGCCCGCGGAACTCGACGACGAGCAGCGCCGCCGCGTGCGTTTTGCGGCGGCCACGCTTCGGGAGCTGCGCGCGGTGAAGGACCGGCTGCCCGTGGCCCGGCTCATCCAGGAGGCCCTGGCGCGGACCGGCTACGACGCCGTGCTCTTGGGCGAGTTCCTGGGCGAGCGCAAGCTGGCCAATCTGCACAAGCTGATCGACCAGGCCCGGGGCTTCGACCGCTCGGGGGTATTTACCCTAGACGACTTCATCACGCAGCTCTCGGAGTTCGTGGCCCGGCAGCCCGACGAGCCGCTGGCGGCCACCTGCCCCGAGTCGACCGACGTGGTGCGCCTGATGACAATTCACCAGTCGAAGGGGCTGGAGTTCCCGGTGGTCTTCCTGCCCGATCTCGGGCGGCGGCCCCGCGGTTCGGCGACCACCGTGGCCTTCACGCCCGAGCTGGGGCCGATGGTCAAGAGGGCCGACGCGGTGACCGGGTTCGACCTCTACCGGGCCGTCGAAGAGGCCGAAGACCGGGCCGAGACGGTCCGCCTGCTCTACGTGGCCACGACCCGGGCGGCCGATTACCTCGTGTTCTCGGCTGGGGTGCCGGAACTGGGCGTGGCGCGGGGGCCGTGGATGGAGCTGCTCGCGCGGCGGTTCAGTCTTACGACGGGCGAACCTCGCGACGGCGCCACGGCAGCGGAAGACGTTCGCGTGAAAGTGACCACCGCCGAGCCGCCGCTCTCCGGCGCACCGCCCAGCGGCGAGGCCCGGCGCCAGCTAAAGCGGATCGTGGAAAGAGCCCGGGAGGCGGCAGGCAAAGGCACGGGCCGCGTTCCGCCGCACCTGGCCCCGGTTCCGCCCGACGCGGGCGCGCGAGAACAGTTCTCGTTTTCCCGGCTCTCCGGCGTGCTGCACCGCCATGATGCGGGGCTTCAGGTCGAGCCGATCGACGAGGGGACGCCGCAGCCGCCGCTCTTGGACCCGCTGGGGTTGGGCACGCTGGTCCACGCCGTGCTCGACGAGCTGGACTTCGCCCGGCCCGAAGAGATCGCCGAGCTGGTCCGGCGCCATGCCCAGCGCCACCTGGGCGACGGCGGGGGACTGTCCCAATTTTCGCGCAGCGAAAATGGGGCTGTCCCCTTCCCGGAAGAGCTGGCCGAGCCGACCGCCATGATCGAGCGGTTCGCCGCGTCGCCCCGCGCCGCCGAGCTGGCCGCGGCCGCGGAGGTCTACCGCGAGCTGGAGTTCCTGCTCCCCTGGCCGCCGGGCACCGGGAAGCCGCAAGAGAAGTACGTCCAGGGGTTCATCGATTGTCTTTACCGAGACGCCTCGGGCGGCTGGCACCTGATCGACTACAAGACGAACCGCGTGACGCCCAAGACGCTCGCCGCCACGGCCGCCCGGTATGAGATGCAGATGCTCGTCTACGCCCTGGCCGCCGAACGGACGCTCGGCTCCCCGCCCGCCGAGCTGGCGCTCTGCTTCCTCCGCACGGGAGATGAGCACCGGTTCTCGTGGGACGACGCCGCCCGGGCTCGCGTGATCGAGATGGTCGGCCGGGCGATTGCCGAATCGTCGGGGGTGTGATTGTCGCATTGCGCCGTCCGCGGTACGCTGGACTACCGCTTCCGCTGATTCACATAAAGCCCGTCCGTCGCATGATCGACCCCGAACAACAACGCCGCTTCGCCGCCGACGTGGTGCGAAAGCTCCGCGGGGCGGGTTTTGAAGCCCTGTGGGCGGGTGGGTGCGTGCGCGATAAGCTGCTGGGGCGGGTGCCCAAGGACTACGACGTGGCCACCAATGCCACGCCGCCGGAGATCCGCCGGCTGTTCGGCCGGCGGCGCACGCTGGCCGTGGGGGCCGCCTTCGGCACGATCGTCGTGCTCGGACCCAAGCCGGCCGGCCAGGTCGAAGTGACCACCTTCCGCCAGGACGCCGAGTACAGCGACGGCCGCCACCCGGACCAGGTCACCTTCAGCACCGCCCGGGAAGACGCCCTGCGCCGCGACTTCACGATCAACGGGCTCTTCTACGACCCGATCGGGGAAGAGGTCATCGACTACGTCGGCGGGCAGGAGGACCTGCGGCGGCGGCGGGTCCGCGCGATCGGCGACGCCCACGCGCGATTCGCCGAGGACAAGCTGCGTCTGCTCCGGGCGGTTCGCTTTGCGGCCACCTACGAGTTCGAGCTGGAGCAGCGGACGCGCCAGGCCATCCGCGAGATGGCCGCGGAAATCACCGTGGTCAGCGCCGAGCGGATCGCCGCCGAAATGCGCCTGGCGCTCACCTCTCGGCAGCGTGCCCGGGCCGTGCGCTTGTTGGTGGAAACGGACCTGGCCTCGGCGGTCCTTCCGGAGATCGTGCCGGGCGGGCCGGAGGGGCAGGAGCGGCTCGACCGGGCGCTCGCGGTGCTCGATCGGCTCGAGGAGCCGGGGTTCCCGCTGGCCATGGCCGCGCTCTTGCTGCCGTTTGTCGACGCGGAGGCTGCCCGGGCCATCGGGCGGCGCTGGCGCCTCTCGAACCAGGAGATCGATCGGATGGGCTGGCTGCTCGCGCATCGCGACGCCTTGGTCGGTGCCCGGGCCGCGCGGTGGTCGCGGTTCCAGCCGATCCTGATTGCCGAGGGGATCGAGGACCTTTTGGCGCTTTGCGAGGCGGCCCGGCCCGAGTGTGCCGACGACCTGGACTTCTGCCGCGAGAAGCGCCGGCTCCCGCGCGAGGAGCTGGACCCCGCGCCGCTGTTGACCGGCGACGACCTGCTGGCCCGCGGACTGACGCCCGGCCCGAAGTTCCGTGTGCTCTTGGACCGCGCCCGGGCGGCACAGCTCGACGGAGAGATTCACACGAAGGACGAGGCCCTTTCGCTGATCGAACAACTCACTCGAACCGTTTAGCCGCCGCCGGCACGGCGGCGCGGAAACCATGGACAAGAAAGCCAAGAAAAAGATCCAAACGCTCAACCAGCGCATCCAGCACCTCCGCCAGCAATTGGCCGGGGCGAAGAAGCAGATGGACGACCCCCGCGAGCTGGCCGAGCTGGAAAAAAAGCTGGCCGACGCCGAGGCGGAGCTGGCCAAGGCCAAGGCGTCGCCGTGAGGGCGTCACGGCCGGCCGGGCTCGCCGGACGTTTCCGGGCGCGGCGGCCCCGTGCGCTCGGGCGAGGCCGGTTCGCCGGCCACGGTGATCTCCGCCACCTCGCTAAGGGGGACGGCGTGCCCGTCCGGCGTGTCGAGCGTCACTTCGTCCAGCGGCCGGCCCTCGCGCTTCGCGCGGGCGACGGCTTCGGCCACGGCCTGCGCGGTGATCCCCAGCGCGGCGGCTTTCGCGGGGTCCAGCTCGACGCGGACCGCCCTGGTTTCTCCAACGGGCGCTCGGGGGACGGTCTCTGTGGGCATCGGCTGCACGGCCAGCGACACCTCGGCCGGGAGCGTGGCGCCGAGCCGCTCGACCGCCTCGAGAATACCGTCGAGCAATTGCCAGGGGTCGCCCCCCGAGATCGGCTTCACGTAGATCTCGGTGCGGCCGCTCGATCCGATCGTCGTGACTTGGCCCGCGTCGGGAAGCGCGTCAAGCGCCGTCTTGACCGGCCCGACGACTTTTTCGTCGACCTCCGTGGGCGACGCCCCCGGGTAGCTGACGGTGATCTTCACCATACGCGGCGGTGCTTCCCGCCGGCACCCGGCGACGCACGTTCCCGCGGCAGCGATCCACACGGCGAGCCGACACAGTGTCTTGCGATTCATGGTGCCTTTGCGTACGCCTCGCGTTCAAACGGGTTGTCGTGGTATGCGTCCTTGCGCCGCAGCCAGAGCACGGCCGAGCATCCGAGATAAGCCGGCACGAACAGCGGTCCCCAGCGCTCGTACTGCGCCACGTGGACCATCTCGTGCGCCCGGGCCAGCTCCAGGCCGACCGGGGTCCGGCCCAGGATCACGTGGCCCAGCGTGAGTGCCGTGGGCCCCACCGGCAAGATGCCCAGGATCTTCTTGACCGCCCCGCCGTAGAACTCGATCACCCGCCCCCGTCGCTGCACGCCCCCGCCGGTGGCCAAGCCCAGAAGCCCCACGAGCAGCCCGGCCAACGTCCAGGGACTGGCCCACACCCAGAGAAACGGGACTACGATCTTTCCAACCATCTTTCTCTCGCGGGAGCAAATCTCTCTGATTCAGCCGGCGGCAAGTAGCTGCAAGTCGTCATTGGACGTGCAGTTACGATTCTGAGGTCTCCCCAGAGACTCCCGTTTGTAGCGCTGTTTGCAGCGATTTGTAGCCGAAACGTTCTCTGAGGAGGAACCAAGATGTCCAAGCGGTCTGAATCCCGTCGAACCAAGAAGTCCGCTGCCTTCCGAATCGGCCGGGTCCGCGTCTACCTGCGGGGGCACGTCTGGTACCCATGCTACCACGAAGGCGGTCAACGTTACCAGCCAAGGGTCGGGTCAGGCGCCCTTGACGTGCCGGCCTATGCGGTAAGTATGTCATGGGCGTCAGGGCGGCGATTGCCGCGGGAGTGGTGACGATGCGACGAAGAGGGGACTTCGCATCGTCCGACTCTAGTGCCGAGCGAGGTTGACTCGCTCGCCGCCGTCGGTCAGTGCCACGTAGAGCAGCTCCCTATCGGCATCGAAGGTCGTGCGGTAGTGATGGTACTGGGGGACGACACGGGCTGGCCAGGATGAGGCATTGGGGGCGTCAATCCGGGCCCGACACCACGGAGACGGGCGGAACCGCGGGGCCTTCAGACTCGTCTAACCTCGGGTCGCAGCCTGCGCCCGGCTCGTTTCCCCGCTCGAGAGGCCAACTGATGACCAAACGCAACACCTGGCCAGTCCTGATCCTCCTGGCCGGTCTCACGGGAGGGGCCCTGGCCGACGTCGACCTGGTGACCATCCCTCGCCGGGAGGGGACGCAGCTCACGATCTACAACTCCGAAGACATCACCATGGTCCGGGAGCACCGGCTGCTGACCGTCAAGCCGGGCATCAACCGCATCCAGTTTACCTGGGCCAACACACTGATCGACCCGACGAGCATCGACTTCCGCATCCTCGACCATCAGGACCGGGTCGACCTGATCGACACCACGTTCCCGGCCGGGCGGAACGACGCCCTGCAGTGGAACATCCGCAGCCGTATGTCTGGGAAGATCCCAGTCGAGATCCGTTACTTCACCAGCGGGATCACCTGGACGGCCGACTATGTGGGGATCGCCAATGAGGACGAAACCGAGCTCGCCCTGACGGGGTACGTCCGCGTGGTGAACAACTCGGGCGAGCTGTATGACAACGCCCAGGTACGGCTGGTCGTGGGCACGATCAACCTGGTCGAGAAGATCGCCGACCTGGCCAAACGGCCCGCCCCCGGCGAGTGGAAAGAGTTGCCCGACAAGTACCGCCAAAAGGTCCACACATACTTTGACCGGGCGGCGGGCAAGGGCGAAGCCCTGAGCAACCAGCTCTCGACCTTGACCCAGAGCACGCCACAGCCGGCCAAACCGAAGCAGGTCGTCAAAGAGGGCCTCTCCGAGTACTTCCTCTTCACCATCGAGGGGCGCGAGGACATCGAGGACAAGGAACCGAAGCGGCTGGTGTCGATGAAGGTGGCCGACGTGCCTTTGGAGTGCATCTACAAGCTCACGGACCGCGACGGCGGGCAGCACTTCACGAAGTACTACCGGTTCAAGAACGTCAAGGCGCTGGAAGACGACGGCAGTGAAAAGAACTTGCCCGCGATGGAGAACCTCGGCGTCTCGCCGCTGCCGGACGGCAACGTGCGCCTCTTCTCCGAATACCGGAACAAGGACCTGGCCTACGTGGGCGGCACCCAGACGAAGTACGTACCGATCGGCGATCGGGTGGAAGTGAACGTCGGCCGCGACCCGGACATCACCATCGCCCGGCGCTTGAAGGACCAGCGAATCACCAACGTGGTGGCCCGGCAGTACAAGAGGCGCTTGGACAATACGTACGTCCTCTACTACGACCTGGTGGACTACGACGAGACGTTCTACTACGAGGAGGAGATCGTCTCGGGCAAGCCGGTCGTGGCCAAGGCCGAACTGGAGCGGCACTTCGACGCCGACGTGGTTCTCTGGGGAAGCGACGACAAGCCGGACGACTGGGACAGTAACGAGCCGGGGGCCTACGTGGACCTGCACCAGCTCGGCGGCCGCGTCGAGCGCATGGACCAGAACCACGCGAAGTACTTCCTCGACCTGAACCCCGGCGAGAAGCGGTTCGTCCGCTACAGCGTGACCTACAAGCGCCGCCAGGTGGGGCCGGAGCTGAACACCGAGAAGAAGCGGGAGCCGCTATAGAGCCCTGAAGGCCCTGCTCGACGAGCAGCAACCACGAATGCTCGACCGCTTGGCGAGGCAAGCCCTGCGTGTTCTCTTTCCCAGAACGAAAGGTCATCCGATGTGTTGTCGCAGAATGGTCGTTGGATTGTCGCTGGCGTTGAGCTGCCTGTGCGCTTGTGCGGCGGCGGCCGACGAGGAAGCGGAAGAGCGAAACGTCGAAAGCCTCGCCCGTCAGTACCTGGCAATGGTGCGGACCGAAGATCCGACACCGCTCGAAACGGTCGAGGAGATGCTGGCAGAGGACTTCATTCAGAGTACGTCCCATGGTACGGTTGTGAAAGGACGAGAGGAGAACGTCCGCTGGATCGGCAAGGCTTTGTCAGAGATACGGGACCTGTTCAACGCGTTTGACTACCGACTTGACGTTCAGACGGTCAGGGTCTATGGGCAGTCCGCGCTCGTCTTCGGCAAGGTCGAGTTGTCTGGCGAATTGAAGGAGAGCCGGAAGCCGTTTCAGCGCGAAATCTGGGAAACGATGGTATTTGTTGGAAAGGACGGCAAATGGAAGCTGGTCCACGAGCACTCCACTCGCGTGAAGAGCGACTAGTCCGCATTTCTCACCAGAGTGTGCCACTGGTGGCCGTTCTTCCCGTCTGGTGAGAAATGGGGGCTAGTTGTGACGGAACCCGATCACTTCGTGCGCGGCCCCACCTTGCTCAGGTCGATGGGCTCGAAGCCGAGCTTCCAGGCGGGAGAGTCCAAGCCCTCGAACACGTTCTCGACGAAGTATCGCGGTCCGTACCAATCGAACAGCCGGCGGTCGGTGTCGCTGCAGGGACCGGCGCACTCGCAGACGTGTTTCTCCTCGTCGCCGGTCCGAAAGACGCGCTGCTGGCGTAGCCGAACCGGCTGCGTTAGAATCGCGTCATGACAACCACCACGGACCGCCAACGTGACACCCTCCTCGGCCTCGCCGTGGGCCACGCCCTCGGTGCCGCCGTGGAGTTGAAGATGCCGGGCACCTTCGAGCCGGCGAAGGGCTGCCCACTTGGCTCCGCCGGAATCTGGAAAGGAGAAACGCATGACTCGCTCACGCACTGCTGCCCTGGCCTTGGTTGCCGCGTTGCTATGGACCGCGGATGGCACGGCGGCCGAGCTGCCGCTGGGGGAACTCGTGCACGACGGCCCGGCCACGCCGGAACAGATCTCGCTGTACCTTCCGGTGACGGGCGGGCTCGACAGCTCGGCGGCGACGGCGGTCCGTTTCCGGCCGATGTCGGGCGGGGCGTGGGCCGTGGCCCATCCGCTGCACCGCATCCGGCCTGCGAACACCACGGGCAAGACGCCCGCCGATGCGTTTGCGGGCGTGATCACGGGACTCTCGCCGGGGGCTTCCTACGACGTCGAGGTGACCGTGAAGCTGGGCAAGGCGTCGGCCGTCCGGCGCTTGACCGCTACGACCCGGGCATTGCCCGGCAAGGCCGGCAAGCCGACCAAGGCGATCGCCGCGGGCGCGACGCCGGACCAGATCCAAGCGATCTTGAGTGAGGCTCGCCCCGGGGACGTAATCCAGTTCGCCGACGGCACCTATACGGTCGATGGCCTGCAAATCCAGCGGAGCGGGACTCCGGAACAGCCGATCTACGTGCGGGGAGAGAGCCGCAAGGGCGCGAGGCTCAAGGCCCACTCGGGGAAGATCCTGCAGGTGCTGGCCGTCAGCGACGTGATCGTCGAGGACCTGACGCTCGAGGGGTCGAAGACCGACTCCGGGACCGACGCCGGCTCGCAAGGGATCAGCTTCTGGAACGGGGGCGGGCCGCAGGAGCGGGTCACCGTGCGCCGGGTCACCTTCGACGGCGTCGACATGGGGGTCGTGGCCTGGGGCGATACGAAGCAGCTCCTGGTCTACGACAACACGCTAATCGGCAACAACCAGTGGAATGCGGAGTTCCTCCACTCCAATCGGACCTGGAACGACGACGGCATCCGCGTGCCGGGGACCGGCAACGCCGTGTTCAACAACACACTCAGCGGATTCGGCGACGCCCTGGCCATGAGCGCGGGGTGCGCGAACACCGGCGTACACTTCTATCGGAACGACGTGCGAATGACCGGCGACGACGCTTTCGAGGGGGACTTCGGTGTGCGCAACGTGACGTTCTACGACAACCGCGTCCACAACTCGATGACCCACGTCTCCTTCGACCCCATCTACGGCGGCCCGGCCTTCGTCTTCCGCAACGTCGCGATCAACGTGGGTCGGGCCCCCTACAAGCTGAACAACCGCAACACCGGCTTCTTCCTGTACAACAACACGGTCGTGCGAACCCGGGGATATTCGAGCGGCGAGAAATGGGGCTGGGCCCAGTATGCCAACGGGCCGCTGGTGGCCTGGGGATACCGCAACAACATCCTGATCTTCCGCGGCGGCGAGCGGCTGCTGGCCATGGAGCCGTCGGGCCAGAACCCCATCGACTTCGACCACAACGCCTGGTATCCCGACGGGAGCATCTGGTGGACCCGCACCGGCGGCTCGTTCGGGTCGCTTGCCGAGACCCGGGCCAAGCTCCCCCCGACCACGCCGGTTTTCGGCACGAGCACCCAGCGCCACAACGCCGACGTGATCTCGGAACCGGACCCTTTCAAGGTCAAGGTGCAACTTGGTGAAAACCATCTGAAGCAGATTACCGAGCCCTACACTCCCCGGCTGGCCGACGGGACCGACCCGCGAGGGGCGGGCGTGGCCATTCCCGGCGTCACCGACGGGTTTACAGGCGAGGCGCCCGACATGGGCGCCCTGATCACCGGCAGGGAGGCGCCCGTCTGGGGTGACCGGACCGCGAAGTAGGTCCTCAACTTCTACGATGAGGCGGTCACGGCGAAGCTCGACGGGAAACCTTATGAGCTGGCGCCTCGCGCCTGGCTTTATCACTGGGTGTCGCTAGCCGAGGCAGACCATGCGGCCGTCGCTCGTGGCGAGGTAGCAGCGGCCATCGACAACAATCATGCCGTCGTAGCGTGGAGCGGAGTCGAGTCGGTGTTCCGCCCGTCTCTCGCCGGAGGCCGCGTCGAGGACCCAGAGCACGGCGCCTCGTCGGCCTTCGATGGCTGCCAGGGCCTCGCTCGGGTCGGCCGTGTCCGGCGGCCCGGCAAGCACCAGTTGGTCGTTGGCAAGAACCATCGCCGTCGGCCGGAAGGGAACGCGGATTCGCCACAGCGATTCGTCGGGCCGCAAGGCGAAGAGCTTCTCGCCTTGCTCGCGCTCGGCGGTGCGACCGGCGTAGACCACGTAGCCGTCGCCCGCATTGAAACCGCCTTCCCGCGGGCTGGTGGCGAAGACCTGCACGGCATAGCCAATCGGGCCGCGAAAGACGAGGTACTGCCCCACCACCTGCCCGTAGGACCAGTACATGCGCCGGTGCCAGCCATCGTCGTCGAGCAGCCCGGTGGTGGCGTAGAGCCGCCGGCCCGGGAAGCTCTGGAAGAACGAGCGGTGGAACCAGTTGGGGTCGCTGAAGTTGGCGTGACGGGGGGCCTCGAGCAGGTTGTCCCAGTACTTGTGATCGCCGCCCCGATTCTCGCCGGAAAGCTCCGGCGACCGGTAGACGTTCGGCTGCATGTCTCGCATGTGCTCCAGAGAAGCGTCGAACTCGAGATGACGCAGATATACGTGCTCGGCGTCGGCCACCATCAAATCGGGAAGGGCCCCGTCGCTGGTGAAACCCCGGTTGGGCGTCTCGGGCGAAGCCCCGGTGCTCGCGTCGGGCCACGGGCCGTCGAGCCGCTTCTCGTGCAGCAGCTTGCCGGAATGCGGATCGAGGGCCAAGACGTAGAGCCCGCCGTCGAGATAGGAAGACCGGCCGGCGACGACGTAGGCCACGTCGTCCTTGACCAGCACGCTGCCAGGCACGGGCCAGGCCGATTCAAGCTGGCCGTAGGCCCCGACCAGGCGGTCCTCGGGCGCCGCCCGGAAACGCCACGCGAGTTTGCCGTCTGTGGCACGGAGGCAGTAGACCCAACCGTCGCGACAACCGAACAGCGCTTGGCCCCGGTAGATCGTGGGCGGGCTGTCGATGCGTCCGCCCGCAGTGTACTGCCAGACGATCTCTCCAGTGTCTGCGTCGAGCGAGTAGACCGTGTGACTCTCGACCGCGGCGACACAGACGCGGTCCGACGCCACCACGGGCGCGCTCAGCCTGCCGCCAAGCTCCGTAGTCCAGCGCCGCGTCGCTCCGGCCGGAAATTCGGCCGGCGTGGCGCCGCTGCGCATCTCGTCGTGTCGAAAAGTGGGCCAGTGGGAAGAGGGATTGGGGATTAGGGATTGGGGATTTGGGATCGGCTGTCCGTACGCCGCGCCGCGCTCCAATCGCTCCTCCCTCTCCCCCTCTCCCTCTCTCCCCCCCTCTCCCTCTTCTTCTCCGGCCGGCGCCAAGGCGTGAAACCCGTGCAGCGCCGCCTCGGTGTAGCAGCGGCACGAGTGCTGCCCGGCGTAGAGCAAGCCGTTGGCCGGCACGACGCCGCGATGACAAGGGCCCCGCAGCCAGTTGTTCCAGCTCACGTCGCCCGAAGCGAGATCGACGAAGTCCGCGCCCCGCTCCTTGCCGATGACGTACCGGCAGGTAGCCCGGGCAAGATAGCAGCGGGGATGATGCCCCACGTAGCGGATGGCCGGCGCGGCGACCTGCTGCTTCAGTTCTCCGGTTCGCGGATCGAGTGCCGTAAGCTGCCCCTTTCGGGCATCGAGCGTCCACACCAGGCCGTCGATGACAAACGGTCCGCCTCCTCGTCCAAACGGCCGGTCGCCCGCGTCGGCTCGCCACAGGGGCCGGCCGTCGGCGGCCGAGAGTACGATGGTGCGAGGGCTCTTTCGATCGCCGCTTCCGGCCAGAACGATCCCTGCGCCGGCCTGGAGCGGCCCGGTGAACCCGTCTCCTTCGGACAAAGCCTTCCCGCCGGTTGCTCGTATCGCGGCGCTAAACTCGGTCTCCCAGAGCCGGCTGCCCGAGCGCATATCGACGCCAACGACGGAGCTTCCCCCCTTGCCGACGGCCAGAAACGCTCTGCCTCCCTCCGCACATATCCTGCCGCCGGAAGCCTCCCAAAGCGACTTTCCCGTGTCCGCTTCCGCCGCACACACCTTGCCTCGGCCGCTGATCAAGAGAACACCGTCGGTGAGAACGACCTCTTGCACGGGAGCGACTTGCTCGTACGTTTGCAGAACGTCTCCCGTCGCGGCGTCGATTGCCGATAGCGGTGCGGCCGCTGTTAGCGGCACGTACAGCCGGTTGTCATCGGCGACCATCACGTCCATGGCGTCGCGGACGCCCGACCCGCCCGAAAGCTCGCCCCACACGCCCAGAACCAGGCCGGTGTCGGGCGATTCGCCGCCGCGCCGCACGACCCGTCCCCATCCTTTGCCAGTCCACTCGGGCAGCTCGCGCCGCCAGAGAACGACGCCGTTAAAGGCATCCCTCGCCCTAAGCACCCACTTCGCCTCGATGTTGAATAGCGACGTGGGCGTTTCGTCCTGGACGTAGAACAGGCGCCCGCCGGCAGCGACCATGGCGCTTAGCCGCGGCCCCCAATGCTTCTTGGACCACGACGGCCCGTCGATCCACTGCGTCCGCCGGGGCGGGCCGACGTGCGTGTCTTGGGAGACGGGATTGTGATCGGGGCCGTGATCCCAGTGCGACCAGTCGTCCATGCCCTCGGGCCAGGGCTTCACGATCTTGCGCCACTGGCCGTCGCTCTGCTTCACGTAGGCGACTGCCCGGGGAACGAGCACGCGGAGCATTTCCGCGTCGCCGAGCCCGCCGGGGTCCTCGACCAGCAACAGGTTGACCAGGTTCTCGGCGTAAGGTAGGCGTCGGGGATCGGTCCACCGGGCGACGGAAACGGGTCCGTATGTGCCCCGGGCACCGATCCGCTCGCGGGCCGCCGTCACGTTGTCGGGGTCGGCCTCCAAGCCGTGAACCACGAGCCGGTCGCTCAAGCGGAGCCTCGCGGTCGTCCTGCCGTCGCCGCATCCGACGTGCACGATCAGCCCGCCCCGGACGCCGGATTGCCCGACAAGCTCCCTTGCCGTCTCTCGCGGCGGTTCCGCCGCAAAGACGTTGCCCGCCAACCCAACCGCAACGATCGTGCTCAAGATAGATCGGTTCACTACGATGTCCTCGCTTCAATCCCCGAGAACCGCGATGCCGGCGACCCGGCCGTTCGCCTTGATTCATCGCCACCACTGCTTCATCAGCGGCAGCAACTGATCGACCACTTGGGGGTGTTCCTTGGCCAAGTTGTGTTGCTCGGCCGGGTCAGTGGACAAATCGAACAGTTCCGGCTTCTCCGGCGACTTCTGCCGGTCGACGATCAGCTTCCACTTCCCTTGGCGAACGGCCGAGATGCGGCTCGTCACGCCGCGCTCACCGTAGTCCCAGAAGATGTAGTCGCGGTCGGGTTGCTGATCGGCTCTGCCCTGCAATAGCGGCGCCAGGGAAACGCCGTCCGTCGGCCTGCCGGGCTTGGCACCCGCCAGTTCGGCGAACGTCGGTAGCCAATCGTAGAACACGGACGGATGATCGCTGGCCGATCCCTTGGCGATCGTGCCCGGCCACCAGGCGATGGTGGGCACGCGGATTCCGCCCTCGTAGAGCGTCCGCTTCTGGCCGCGTAGTCCGCCCCGGCTTCGGAAGAACTCGATGTCCTGTCCGCCGGCCGTGCAAGGGCCATTGTCGCTGGAGAACACCACCAGTGTGTTTTCGGCGATCCGGAGCTCCTCGAGCAAGGCCCGGATTCGTTCGACGTCGCGGTCCATTCGCGAGATCATGCCGGCCCGGGCCGCGCGGGGATATCGCGGCTTGTTGTAGCCTCGCATCACGTAGGGCTCCGTGATCGGTGGCCGCTCGGGATCGCCGAGCTTGCCGATGTAGAGGGCCTGCGAGTCTTCCGGCACGAGGACCTCGGCATGGGGGATGGTGTAGGGCAGATACAAGAAGAACGGCCGATCGCGGCTGTCGCGGATGAACTGCAGGGCCTCGCCCGTGAAGAGGTCGTGCACGTAGGTTTCGTGCGTCTGCGGGTTGTCCGGCAGCGTCACCTTCTCGGCATTGCGCCATACGTAATCGGGATAGTACCAGTGGGCCCGTGTCTGGCTGAGGAACCCGAACCAATGATCGAACCCCTGTTTGTTCGGCAAGCCGGTTCTCTGGCCGAGTCCCCACTTGCCGATGCACGCCGTGCGATACCCCGCCGACCGGAGCACCGTGCCGATCGTCTGCGTGCCCGGGCGCAGCTCTTGTCCCTGGCCGATGGTCTCGGCTCGACCGATGTGCCGGCCGGTCATCAGTGTGAAACGCGACGGCGCGCAGACGGTGCTTCCCGCGTAATGGCTCGTCAGTTTCATGCCCTCGGCACACAGCCGGTCGAGATTCGGTGTCTTGATATGCTGCTGGCCGAAGCAGCCAAGGTCGCCATAGCCCAGGTCGTCCGCCAGGATGAATACGAAATTGGGACGGGACTGCGGATCAGCTCGGGCCGTTGGTGGTGAATCCGCAAGCAAAATGGCGATCAGCAGCGGGGCAGCAAGGGAGGCTCGTTTCATGCTTCTATCTCTCCACTTCGATCAGCAGCCACGTGGTCGCCGGTTCGCCGGTTGGGATGGCCCACGCGCCGCCGTCGCGCTCTGGGGTGATGGTGGTACTCAGCGGTTTGCCGGTGGGAGAAAGGGGGTTACACGGAGCGACTTCACACCTCCGGCCAAGTCACGGATCCGGACGCGGCCGGTGACCGGCTCGATGTCGGCAGTGGTGGCGCCGAAATGGCGGTCCGACGTCTGCACGGAGCTTACGCAGCGCGTGCCCGCTTCCGGGCGGGCCGGCAGCGACTTGTCGATCCTCAGCTTCAGAATCCCGTCCTCGATCACGTAGTGCGCGTTGTGATCGTGCCACCGGCTCGGATGTCCGATCCGTTTGAAGTACTCCTTCCGTCCCGAGCGGTATGCGGGATACCAGTACATGTCGTTGAGCGTGGGACGGTTGAAGCCGTCGGAAAAGGTAAGTTTCCAGCCCTGCCGGTCCGGCGGGCCGTTCGGAGCCGGCTTTTCGTCCGCAAGCCCGACCGACGGGGCAACCGCAATCAGCAGTGGGAGGATCAGCCGTCGCATTCCGGTACTCCAGGCAAAAGCGGAATCGGCGGGACAAGAGTCTTCTTTCATCACTCCGAGCATCTGTCCGAAGCCAAGTCCAACGGTTACGGGTTCCGGTTGACGCCTACCACCATTGTAGCAACGCTCCCCGAGAGCGCAAGTGTTTTTTTCGACGGTGGTTGTATCTCTGACAGTTTTCTTAGGCGGCATCCGCGAACCGTTCATCGTGCGGTGGCCGGGTGTCACCAAGCCCGGCAGCAAGTGTGATGTGTCCGTGATCAACGTGGCTTTCTCTCCAACCTTCCTTGCCGCCGCCGGTGTGCCCGTCCCGGCCGGGAAGGTGCTCGACGGCGAGAGCCTCGTGCCGCTGCTCAGCGGCGACGGCGCGTTGTGGCGAGAGGCGATCTTCTGGCATTTCCCCGGCTACCTCAACGCTCCGGTGATCCGGGGGCGGGAGTTCGACGTCCGCACGGGATAAGGCCGACGCTGCGAGGCGTCTATCGAGCAGGCGGAGGGCCACGTCGGGGACTTCCGGCTTCGGAAGCACTCGCCGGAGGGACGCTCGTTCTTGCGCCTGCGAGCCCTCGTCGTGGCGATCGATGCCGAGACTTGCCCGCTGCGCGTCGACGAGTGGCCCGGCGCGCCGCCCCGCCTCCCGCCCGCTGATACACCCTCCCGCGGTGGTGCCACCCGGCCAGCAAAGATTATGCACGCTTGCCGGAAGGACACGTTCTTCGTACCACGCCGGGGATCACGTCGAGGTCCAAGGGCTCAACCAGACCCGCTTTGAGGCGCTCGACGGCGATCGCGCCCATCACGGCGTTGTCGGTGCACAGCCGGGGCGGGGCGACGTACAGCCGGAACCTCTCTCGGGCCGCCTGCTCGGCGAGGCGCTCGCGGAGCCGCCGGTTGGCCGCCACCCCGCCCCCCACGCACAGCGTCTTCATGCCGGTCTGCCGAAGCGCCGCCGAGGCCTTTCCCACCAGGCAGTCGACGGCCGCCTCCTGGAAGCTGGCCGCCAAGTCGGCAACCTGCTGCGGGGGCAGCTCGATCTGCGAGAAGTCGGCGCGGCCCGGCCCGGCGATCCGGTAGCGGACCGCGGTCTTTAGACCGCTGAAGCTGAAATCGAGCCGCGTCTCATCGTCCAACAGCGCCCGGGGGAAGCGATAGGCCCGGGGGTCGCCCTCCTCGGCGGCCTCTTGGATCGAGGGGCCGCCGGGGTAGGGGAGCCGGAGCATGGCGGCCACCTTGTCGAACGCCTCGCCCGCCGCGTCGTCGATCGTCGCGCCCAGGAGCTCGAACTGAAGCGGCCCGCCGCAGCGGTACAGGCTCGTGTGGCCGCCGCTGACGATCAGTCCCACGCAGGGAAAGACCTCTTCGCCGCTCTCGAGCCGGCAGGCGTAGATGTGGGCCTGGAGGTGGTTGACCGCCACCAGCGGCACGTCCAGCGCCAGCGCCAGGGTCTTGGCCGCGACCAGCCCCACCAGCAGCGAGCCGGCCAGCCCCGGGGTGTTGGCCACGGCCACGGCGTCGAGGTCCCCGAGCGAAAGCCCGGCGCGCCGAAGCGACTCGTCGACGACCGGCAGGATCCGCTCGACGTGGGCCCGGGACGCGATCTCCGGCACCACCCCGCCGAACCGCCGGTGCAGCTCGTCCTGCGAGGCGACGACCGACGACTTGACATCGAGCCGATCGGTGACGACCGCCGCCGCCGTCTCGTCGCAGGTGGTCTCGATGCAAAGGAGGTGCATGGGAGCGGGGAGTGGGGAGTCGGGAGCGGGGAGTGGGAAGTGGGGAGTGGGGAGTTGTTAATAGCCGCGGGCGGTAGCCCGCGGGGGGCTGCGGCTTCAAACCGTTCCGGCCGGAGTGCAGAGGACAGTAGGCGGAGTGCAACAAGAAGCGGGACGGATTGGGCAGTCCGCCCCACGGGAACGACGTGCCAGCGGAAGCTCAGTTCGCCCGGGCCAGCTCGGTGGCGAGGTACTTCAGGGCCATCTCGAGCTGGCGGTCGACGAACGCCGGTTTCTCTTCCGCCGCGGGCTCGCTGGCTTCGGCCGGTTCGCTGCCGTTGTCCGGCTCGGGGCTATCGCCACCGGCTTCGGCAGCCGGCTTTTCCGCCGGGTCGTGGCCCGCGTCGGCGCCGGGCTTCTCGACCGGCTTCTCGCTGGGCTGTTCGTCGGGCTTTTCGGCCGGAGTTCCGCCGGGTTGCTCTTCCGGAGTCTCGTCGGGTTTCACCCCCGGCGTCTCTCCCGGCTTGCTGCCGGCCTGTTGATCGTTGCGGTGGTCGGGGTGCGGGCGCACGATGTCGCGGTCGCGCCGGTCGTTCATCAGACCCACGATCTCCGCGTCGCCCAGCCGCAGCTCGTAGCCCTTGTCCGGACGCACGCCCCACTCCTCGTCGTCCTCTTCGTCGCCGAAGCGGTGGATGTTCTTGCCGCTGGGCCGGCAGTAGGCGGCGGTGGTCAGCTTCAACAGGCTCTTGCCCCCTTCCAGCTCGATGACGTTCTGAACGCTCCCCTTTCCCCAGGTCCGCTCGCCCATGACCACCGCCCGCTTGTGGTCCTGCAAGCAGGCGGCCACGATCTCGCTGGCGCTGGCGCTGTAACGGTTCACCAGCACCACCATGGGGAAGCCGCTGAAGGTCCCTTCCTGGCGGGCGTTCCAGACCCGCTCGGGGCTGTTGCGCCCCTCGGTGCTGACGATCCGCCCTTTGGCCACGAACAGGTCGCTGATCTCGATGGCCGAGGAGAGCAGCCCGCCCGGGTTGAAACGCAGATCGAGCACTAGCCCGCGGACCTTTCGGCGTTGCAGCTCTTCGAGCACCTCGCGCAGCTCGCGGGCGGTGTCGCGGCTGAACCCGGAAATGCGCACGTAGCCGATCTTCTCCGCCGCGTCGTAGAGGAAGTCCCAGGAGTCGTCCTCCTTGCGGCGGTCGCCCATCACGGTCTCGACGTGGATGATCTCCCGGCTGATCGTGACCTTCTCGCGCCCGCCGGCGGCGCGGACGATCGTCAGGGTCACTTCGGTGCCGGGCTTGCCCTTCAGCCGGCGCACGGCCTCGTTGATGGAGATCCCCTCGGTACTCTCGCCCTCGATCTCGACGATGCGGTCGCCGGCCAACACGCCGGCCCGATAGGCGGGCGTGCCCACCAAGGGGCTAACGACCGTCAGCTCCCCCCCGTTGACCGAGACCTGGATGCCGATGCCCCCGAACTCGGCCTCGACCGAGGTGCGAAACTGGCTCAGCTCCTCCGGGCTGATGTAGTCGGAGTAGGGATCGAGCTTCTCGAGCAGGCCGTCGATGGCCGCCTCCATCAGCTCGCGCCGGTCGACCTCCTTGACGTAGTTGCGTTCGACCTGGTCCATGGTGTCGACCAGGACCTTGAACAGCTCGTAGTAGTCGTCCTTCGGCGGTGGCGTGGCCTGGGTCGTGGCCTCGGCGGCAAACGAGGCGGCCGCCAGCCCCCCGATCGCGCCGCAAAGCACCAGCACCAGCAAACGTCGTCTCATAGAGCACCCTCCCCGCGGCGAGAGCCCAAGGCTCTCGCCACCGGCTCGCGAAGTTGGCCCCCCTCTTTCGTCCACACCCCTTAAGTATAGTGGACCCCCACAAGCAGGGCAAGGCAGCGTGAAACGGGCCATCGCGGCCTTGGAGTGCGGCGATTCATCGCCGCTTTCTTGGCGGCAGTGCGAACCGGGACCACTCGCCGCCCGGAAATGCCGTGCCAAAAGCGGCGATGAATCGCCGCACTCCAAAACCGGCGGCCTACGCTCGCAGGTGGTGTACCCACGCGGGCGGGAGGTTCAGCCACACCTGCTCGCGGCGGAACTCGTGCTTCTCGAATGCCTCGTTCATGGCCCGGGTAATCTCCCGCAGCCGGGCGCGCTCCCGACGGCCGCTGACCAGGGCCCGGGCGCGGCGGATGCCGATGTACTCGAAGAACGAGAGCGTGCCTCCGGGACGGAGCAAGGCCATGAGCTTGGCCAGGATCTCGGCGACCAGCTCGCCGCTGAAGTTGTTCAGCGGCAGCCCCGAAACCACCGCGTCGTAGCCCGCCTCGGCGTCCAACTCCTCGACGGCACCGCGGATCACCCGCGTGCGGTCCGCGATGGGCCGAAACGCGGGGTCGTGCTCCAGGCAGGCGCGGAGCCGGGCCACGAACCGGTCGTTCAGCTCGATCATGTCGAGCCGGTCGTCGGGGCCCAGGGCCGGGATGATCCGCCGCGTGACCGCGCCGGTGCCCGGCCCCACTTCGAGAATCCGCCTCGCGGCGCCGGCCGGCCCGCCGACGTAGCGGGTCAGCGCCGCGGCCAGGCGCCGCCCGCTAGGTGCGATTGCCCCGGTGGCGTGGAAGTGCCGCACGTACTCGCGGAAGAACAGGGCGTGTTCGGTGAGACGGCCGGGCATGGAAAAACCGAAGGGCGGGTTAGTACCGCCGCACGGCGAACAAGCCGTTGTCGGCCAGGCGGAACAGGGGCCGGAACTGGCCCACGCGGCAGCGGTTCGCACAGGCGCCGGGCGTCCACTCCAGGCCCACCGAGATGTTCCAGACCTCCTCTTCCTGGGCCGGGACGCCCTCGGCGCTGGGTGCAATGTAGTGGACGTTGCCCACGAACGCCAGCCGGGGGGTCATGGGAATCCGGCCGTCGCCGCCGAAGACCCAGGCGCCCGGCTCGTCGGCGATCCCCACGTAGGTCGTGGTGGTCGCGCCGTTGGACCAGCACTGCTGCCAATAGAGGCTCCCCTGGGCGAACGGCTTGAAGGCGTCCAGCACGGGGACCTGGGGGTCGATGCCCAGCAGGGCGTGGTCCCCGTCGTTGGGGATCGTCGACCAGAGACCGATCTCCGCCACGGGACTGACCTCGTAGGCCAGCTTGACGCGCCATTGGCTCATCGTGAAGCTGGCGTAGTACTCGTCGAAGAGCCAATCGAAGGCCAAGCCGTACTTCAGCGCCCGCCCCCCCACGCAAAGCCGCTGGAACACGCCCACGGTGGTGAAGTTCTGCGTACGCTCGCGCGAGCCGGTGAACTCGGTGCCGTAGAAGTCGGCGATCACGCCGCTGGTGCCGGCCTGCGCCCCGATACCGAACGCCCGCGAGATCGGCAGGGCCCCGTTTACCGTGAAACGCACGCCGTAGTTGGCGTTTACCCCGTCGAGGTCCATGGGGCCCTGGAAGGCGTCGACGGTGGTCGAGAGCTGGATCCAGTCCAGACCCTCCACGCCGCAGGGCGCGCAGACGTCGCCGCAGCCCATCATCTCCTCATACACCACTTCGCCGGGCTCTTCGAGGGACGGGGTGTCGTCCAGGACCCGATCGGCCAGCGCCGAGGTGCTGTGGACCAGCGGGCTGTCCGGCGCCTGGAGCGAAACCATGGGGTCCCTGGGGTAGGTCGCCTTGCGGACTTCGCCCGCCGGCTCGCCGAAGGTGGCCTGGACGAGCGTGTCGATCTCCGGGTCGGTGGCTTCCGCGGCCGGTTCGAGATAGGGGAACGCAGGACCTTCCACGACGGAGGCCGTCTGCTTCATGATGACCAAGGGCTCCGCGCCGAGGGGCCGCTCCGCCCGATGGGGGCGGCGTGCTGGCTCCCTTTCATCGGAGGTTTCCTTGGGTTTCCCAGACGTGGTCGCCGGCGCGGACGAGCGTTCCATGCGATCCAGCACCTTGCGGAAGGCGCTGAGGGCTTCCGGACGGAGCTTATCGGCCGCGTCTTGCTCGAGCCGGCGCCGTTCCTGCCCGTCAAGCTCGCCGTCGGCCATGGCCGCGAGCAGATCGGCCCGCAGCTTTTGCTGCACGGCGATCATCGCCCGGGCATCGGCCGCCGGGGCCGCCCGACCCGCCCACGCCAGGGCCCCCATCGCCCCTAACACCGCCCAGCACAAATGCCAACGTGTAGACATCATATCCCCCCTCCTGTGTGGTCCTTTTTCCGCGCCTACGCCCGGTGCAACCCGCAAAGCTAGGAATCTCATCGGGACCGGTGCAATCGGAACTTGACGCACAGGTTGCCCAGCCGGCACAGTTTACGGCCGGTCCGGTGCTACAACCGGAATAACCGGTAGATCTTGCCTAGTTTGCCGAGACTCGCAGGACATGGCCACGGCCACGGGCCAAGTAGCAGCATGGGCCCCCGGCCCGTGGATCGACAGACACGGGCCAGGGGCCCATGCTACGTTCACGGCCCTCAGAAGTCGTACCAGGCCCCGAAGCCGATCTGCTGCTCGTGCCGGGGGAAGAACTGGTACTGGATGGACTGGCCGTTGAAGTACATCAGCCCTGCGCGGAAGAGGTGGCCGGTTTCGCCGCGCCACTGCCATCCGGCCTGGACGCTTAAGTGGCCGCCGAACTCGACCTCGCCGCGGAGATGGCCGTTGACCGCCAGGAAGGGGCTGCCGCGCAGGCCCGTGGGCGCGACGCGGCTGTAGTCGGCGCCGAACTGAAACTCCCAAGGGTCGGCCGCCCCGTCGGTGTAAAATGCCCAACCGGCCTCGGCGTAGAGACGCAGGTCGGGGTGCGGGCGCACGGCCGTGCCGAGCACCAGGCCGTCGCGCACGTAGTTCAGCCGATCGAACGTCGCGTGGCGGGCCATGAACTCGTCGCCCAGGTGGGAACTGAGGTGATAGTACGCCAGCTTGTACTCCCACCGGCCGAACCGCGCAGTGATCGGCACGCCGAACCGGAAATCCGTGGCGACCATCTCGCGCTCGGTCGACCAGTCGATCCGGGGAAAGGCGGCCCCCTCGGCGTCGATCTGCCACCCCTCGGGAAACAGGGGGGCGTCGGTGCCGAATCGCAGCAGCGGCACGCGCGCGCCGAGTGTGACGTCCATCAGCCAGCCCGAGTCCGTCTCGTAACCCCATTGGCCGGCCACCCGCGACTCCCGCACTCCGGCCAGATACGCCGGGTACATCAGCCCGTCGGGCAAGAGCTGCCAGGTGTAGACGCCGCCCTGCGCTGGGCCCATGGCGCCGAAGCCGGACGGAGGGCCGAACAAGTCGGGGCCGTAGTCGACCGGGAAGTCGGGCCCGAACTCAGGACGGAGGTCGGTGCTAAGCGCGGGGCCGTCGTCCAAGCACGGCCCGCCGCTTGAGCCGGGCGCCGGTGTCTCGGCCGAGGGAGCCACGTTGGCCGGCATGGCCCGCATCTGGGCCAGCCCGGGCGATGGGCCGGCGGCGCAGGCGGCCAGGCCTGCCGCGGCTGCCACAGCGATCATGCCCCGAGAACGCATCGGCGTCGTCCTTCCCGCATTATGGCCCCTACCGGTTCAGCCCCACGAAGAACGCGAAGACCTCTTCGTCGTCGTGGGCGTTGCCGCGAATGGGGAAGGCGAAGTCGAGCGCGATCGGCGCGGGGCCCATGGCCGGGATCGTGATCCGCAGCCCGAAGCCGGGCGACACACGGTACCTGTCGCTCCAATCGTCAATCTCCGGCTCGATGGTCCCCGTGTCCAGAAAGACCACGGCGCGGAGCATGTCGTCGGCCGTGATCGGAAACATGTACTGGACGGTGTTGAGCAGCATGAAGTGGCCGCCCACGGCGATGCCGTTCTTGCGCGGCGAGGCCCCGCGGTAGTCGTACCCGCGGATCGTCGAGAAACCGCCGGCGTAGTAGTGGTCGTAGATCGGCGTGTCGTCGCCGGTCCAGGCAAACCGGCTGGCCAACTGCAAGACGTGACGTCCCGAGCCGTCGGGCCGCTCGTGGAGCAGGAAGTAGCGCCGCCACTCGATCTCCGCCCGCGCATACTCGAACGAGCCGATCACCTGCTCGAAGGAGAGCTGCAACAGGTGCCCCTCGGTGGCCAGGAATGCGTTGTCGCGCGTGTCATGGGTCAGGGTGAAGCCGAAGCCGTAGAGCGAGTTGTCGCCTTCGACCTCGGCCAGCTCGGGCAGGGTGGGATCGATCACGTCGTGGATGTTGATCTTGGCCCCGCGGAACGCGAAGGTGCCCGATAGGTCGTGCGTGAACTGGTATCCCAGCGAAACCCGGCCGCCGATCCGCTGCTCGTCCCACTCGAGGTAGCGCCGGTCGTAAAAGAACCCGCTTAAGCCCAGGCTCACGTTGGTGGCGGCCAGGTACGGCTCCTGGAAGCTGACCATGTACCGCTGCACCTCGGTGCCGGGCACGGCCTCGAGCCGGAACCGCTGGCCCGCCCCGCGGAACGCCGTGGCATTGCGCACGTCGGCCCAGCTCCGCGGCACCCGCCGCCAGTCGAAGTTCTGCTCGTCGACGACGATCGAGCCGACCAGACCCGCGTCGGAGTTGATCCCCACGCCGAACATCAGGCGCCCGGTCTGCGTCTCCTCGGCCACCACCCGAAGCGGCAGCGGCCGGGTCAGCTCCGCGTCGCCCGGGCCGGCGAGGAAGGGCGAGCCGGGCCGGAAGAGGCCTCCCTCACCCGGCGGGGGGACCAGCGTCGGCTCGCCGCCCGGCGGAGGAACGAACGGCACCGGCTCGACCGGCGACCCGTAGGCCGGCGCGGGCGCGACGGCCCGCGGCGCAGGCGATGGAGGCGCGGCACTGGGCGCCGTGGCCGGGGCGTACGATGGAATACCCGACCCACCGGGCGCGGGAATCTGGCCGCGGTAGACGTTCGGGGCGCGGGCCCGCTCCCAGGCCCAGGCATCGCTTGACCCGATTCGGCCAGGATCGGCCGACGAACGGGCTTCCGGCACTCGGCCGTGGGTGCCAGGGGCAGCTTGCCTGCCCCTGCCCGGCTCCAGGGGCGGACAAGCCGCCCCTGCCACCCACCCCGCTTGGGACCATAGGGGTGTCACGCGCGGCAGCGCGGCGCCCGTGTTCGGGTCATAACCGTTCTGCCCGCGCACGACCATGGGATGCACTGGGGGTTCGGGCGGAAGATTCCACACGGGCCCCGGGGCCGCCTCGCCCTGAAGCCGCAGGTTGACCACCCGCTCTCCGGCGCCGTGGGCCGGGCGGCGCGCCGTCCAGGGCCGGGGTGGCGGTGCCCAAGCCCCGCGGGGGGGGTGCGGGGCGGGGCTCTGGCCGCGGGGGAGCGTGTCGGGCTCACGGGCCAGCTCCTCGTCGGCCGCCTCGTCGAGTTCCGGCGGGCTGAAGACGATCTTCGGCGACCGGCCGCCGGCCGGGTCGACCAGGAACAGCCCGGAGGCCCGCAGCCGCCGCTCGCTGGCCCTCAGCTCACGCACGTCGACGATGTCGCCCGGCTTGAGCGACAGCCGGTTCAGCACCGTGGTGATCTTCGTGTGGGGGTAATCGCCCTTAATCTCGACGTCGATCTTGCCCACGCGATAGCGGTCCCCCTCGACGATGTTGTAGACAAGGTCGACCGTGCCCGACTTATCGTCGATGCGGGAGTCGGGCTGGACATCGGCGAAGATGTAACCCACCCCACCGTACTTGTCCTGGAGCGTGGCCACGTCGTGCTGCATGTCGGACTGGTCGAAGGGCTGGCCCGCGCGCAGCGCCATCCCGGCGGCCAGCTCGCCGTCGGAGAACTTGGCGTTGCCCCCGAAGGCGATGCTGCGCACCGTAAACCGCGGCCCCTCGTCGATCACGAAGGTGACCTTGTGCCACTTGCGATTCGGCTCGTAGTTGACGTAGCGGCCGACCCGGGCGCGGAAGAAGCCCAGACCCCGGTAGTAGGCCGTCAGACGCTTGACGTCGGCGTCCAGCTCCTTGGGATCCAACTCGCCGCCAAAGAGGTAGGCCGTCGGAGGCTTGGACTTGATCTGGGTCCGCAGCCGCGCGTCGCTGGCGATCGTGTTGCCCACGAAGCTCACCCAGAGGATCTTCTGCTTCAGCCCCTCATGGATCAAAAACACCACGCCGCGGTCGCTGGGCTTGGCCCCCTCATAGAGTTCGACGCGGGCCTTGCTGTAGCCCCGCCCTTGGTAGAAGGTCTCCAGCTTGGCCCGGGCCTCCTCCAGGGCGAAGGGGTCCAGGGCGTCGCCCACGTTCAGGTCGATCTGCTTCTTGAGCGTTCGGG
>Ga0180437_10002551_pt1 | contig 28815 bp, 41 predicted proteins | sample SS_ome_4_FD_132410 | JGI IMG/M metagenome (GOLD analysis project Ga0180437, IMG submission 132410) | Hypersaline lake sediment archaeal communities from the Salton Sea, California, USA - SS_3_D_1 metaG | ecosystem: Environmental > Aquatic > Non-marine Saline and Alkaline > Hypersaline >...
ACCTTTAAATCCAGGTACTATGAAAACTCGTCGTTTCGGTTTAGATCTTTATGGTGACGTATTTGTCATCGAAATCAGGTCTTATCTGTCCAAGCCAACGCGTTATTTCGCAGACGGTCAGGAGCTTTTTGAAAAGGATGGTAAGTCGCCAGAGGAACGTATTATTGATGCATTCCATCGCGGCAAGAAAGTCCGAATCTAAGACCAGGGGGGTACTTCCCCCTTTTGGCAACTCATATAGCTCTTAACTCTCATACACTTTTATACACACATCAGCTAAATGACACTTGTGTTAATACAAGGCAATCTCATACCAATTGAAGAATTGCCTGGTTGGGATTCAGAATAACATTTACCAACCATTAACCAAAACAATCCCATGCATCCTTGTAACAGAGGATGCTTTTTATTGAACATCACTATTAACTATTGTATAACCAACAAAATTCAAGTAAAATGAACACAGAAGATGTTGCAAAAATCGTTGACGCTGTACTAAATCAAAAGAAAAATGTCAGTGCCAACTCTCCAAGCAGTAGTACAGGCAAAGCACCATCCCAAGCTCATGACGTTGTAGCAGTTGACTTTGCCAAAGCAAAACAACCAGACGGATCAGAACGCCAATTCTGGTCACTACGCTTGGAAAAGAAAAATGCCAAACTTGGTCAACAATCCAGGCTGTATGGCAAAGCAATCTTTGAAGACACCCACTCAGTGCTCTACACAAAGATCCTGCAAATGTATGACAAACTCAGGGAAAAAGACAATCCCATGGAAGAACTGGCAAAAACCATCAATCAACAAGGCGGGATTTACGGTTCAGAAAACACAGTCTTCCTGAAAGACCAGCATGGTCAAGACATGTTCTATTGGCCCTGGGATCGTGAAAATGATCGCCCACTCAGACCTGATCCTGATGATCCCAACAAACCAGCAGAATCAAGCAAAACAAACAAATTGACATTCTTTTTGCTGGAAGATGAAGACATCCCAACAGCAACAAGGAATGCATTGAGGCGAATCAGTGAACATTTGGTTGACGAAAGCCAATCATTTGAAGGTGCCCAAATCGATGCTGCATCAGGCGATATACTCGATGATGCCAATGAACCAGACAAATCAGAGAAAAGCAACGAACCACCGGCACCGCCCAAAGTCAAGTAAATACCATAAACCTGGTCAGCAGGGTCGCGGGGCTTAGTGCCCTGCCCCTGTTTTTTCATCAAGGGTTCAAGCGGTATTAAATCCAGGAATTACAGAACACAAACATTCAAACATACAGTCATCATGAAAGAAAAAATATTAAGGCCTATCATTGTTGATAGCAACGCAGAATTACTTACCGGGAAACTGGGTGTAACTGAAGAAAGGTTTAACAAAATCCAGGAAATTGTTGATAACCTGGTTGTCAACAAGAGTCATCAGGAATTCTTCAATACAATTGAGGACATAGGGGAAAAGTTTTGTCGGAACCCAAATGAAATGACAATTGCTCTTATGCGCCTTGGGGCAATCAGGTCCATGAATGCGGTAATAGGGGGCCTAATTGAAATAGGCAATCCTTTTGTACCCATTGTAATGGATATATTTGATGGAACTGGTGTACCCTGGAGAGGAGAAAGCAAACAAGAAAATAGCTAGTACAATTGCCCTCTTGATGAGATCATGACATCAATGGAGTTACTACCAATCGGTAATGTAACAACTAGCTTATCTGGGTTACGATTAGGTGATAAGTTTCCGGTGCCTGCCTAGTTGTAATTTATGATCAAAAAACAAAAAGGCTAAGTTATGTATTTATATTGCATATAATAAATACAGCCATTCTAACGAGGAAACATACATCATGAAAGTAAGACCTGGTAAATAGATTACATAATTTCCAAACCATAACAGGGAACTGGCTAATGGTTATGTAATAGTACTAGGCTGATCGACAGAGACACTGCATAAAGCACTGAATGGCGTGTTTTATGTTAGTGTTTTAATTCAACGTTCTAACAAAAAACAATTATGAGTTGGTCCGATTGTATTACGTCAACAGGGGAAGTTTATGACCAATCAATATTACTTAAACACATTAGGGGTCACTGGCGCAATGAAGAATACAAAAAACGGGAGACATTAAAAGTATTCTGCTTAAATATTGAGAATGAATTAATTGGCATGTATTTAGTACGTGGTGCTGCTGATACAATAAGGAAACCACCATTAAGTGTGCTACGGGAGACACTTAAATTATTTCTTAGCGATGGTATGGTTAAATTGATAGTTGTACATAATCACCCAGTAGGTTGGTTTTGGCCAGAAAGACTGTGTGTTTGGCCGAGTCCGGACGATATACGCTATACGATGCATCTTGCAGAATTATGTATAATAGCTAAGGTGAAATTAGTAGCAAGTATAATAATAACCGAAAATAAGTCAACTTTCATAAAATATACTGACGATGAAAACATTTAAAATACATTGGTATACAGGCGGTGAGACTGTTGTGCACGGTAATACAATAGGTGAAGCATTGATGTTGGCAGGTTATGGCGGAGGTATTGCACGTGTGATTGATTATTGGGAGGAGGTAGTCGACGACTGTGAAGATAACAATTAAAATCAAAAATTAAAACTAAATCAAAATGTGTTTTATAATTTCTCAACGAGTAGAGAAAAAGTATCCACGCATAGCTAAGAAACGTATACCTGTATTTAAAATAGTTGAGTGCCGCAATAATAAAATAATCTCCTCAGTTATGAAATACCCTTATACTCGTGGTTTGCAGAAACATATAAAAATTCGGCCTCAAAAAGTGCGTTTTATAAATAAGAGGATTTCTGAAGGTTATCATTCATATAATAGCGATAATGAGGGATTGATACTGCAAAGAATATCCTTATTCTCTGAAACTTTAGAAAACAACAGAAGAATAGCAAATTGTTGGATACCTAAAGGTACTCTTTATTGGTATAACTCATTTTTAAAAGAATATGTTTCAGAAAATATTGAAATTGGGAGGGTAAATGATGAATGACATAACATTTCGGTACATTTTTTCCATACTTTTTGGTCTTACAATAGTTTTATCTTTGATTTTCTTTTTAATACTTTTAAAAAAATTAAAAGAGGCAAAAGAAAATAGTTCGATATATTATTGGGAAGAGCGTCATTCTCCAAAATATAGTTTAGGAACTATGGTTCCAGCCAGTGGTTACGATAATGAAGAAAACTTTGGCCTTGTTATAGACATAAAATTCCGTCCGGAAGAATCAAGATGGGAAAACATAAATGGGGCTGATAGCTATGTAATTTATCCTTCAACTTGGATATATAAAGTAGCGTACAAAATTAAAGTCCAACCTTTTACTGATGAACCATATATAAACTACTTTGAGGAGCGTGTTCTAGATGATTGGAAAGATAAACTACTTCCATATGATCCACACAAATAAAATTAAATATTATGTCAGAGGAATTAGGTCAATTTATAGTTTTTGGGTTACCGGGTGTAATTATGGTAACTGCTGCAATCATTCTCCTAGCGTATCAAGTTATTAAGGGGAAAGAAGAGGAATAATAGGGTTACTTAACTAGTCATAAAGTTAAAGTATGAAAAGAGCAATAAATGTTTCATTGCGAATATTGCATATTTACAATGAAAGAGATGAAAAATACAAAGTTGGACACTTTGATGTAGTGATACATAACAAGAATCGTTCAACAGCAATTAAGTTGTTATTCAAATCAGCAGTGCTATATGTGGTGAAAGTGGATATGAAGGCACTTAAAGATGGTTCTTGTTCTGTGAGTAAGTCGGACAGGTTCAATGATGAAAGTGTGTTTGAGGAAATTGCTTGGGCGAGTGGATTATCGTCACATATTGGTCCTCATCATACAGGTAAACTACGTGGTAAAGGGCGCTTTTACATGCCTTATGTACTACGATTTGATACACCAGAAGAAAAGAGTGTATATATGATTGAATTCGGCATAAACATTGAAGTACCAATTGGGGTGTTCGGTTTGCGTAAGCGGGTTATAAAACACTCTGATCGTGTGTTTATGTTTGCTGATGGTAAAAAGCAACATCAATTGGGGTATAGAGAACCTTAAAACTATGAAATTACGTGAATTTCTAAGGAGAAAAAATATTTACCGTAGGTTCAAACATAATTTCAACGAGCAACGCTTGCATGGCAGTATGTCATTTCATGAATATTTAGGTATATGGCATGATGATCCGGTAGCCATAAGGCATGCATTTAATTGGGGCGAGTGTTTGAATGAATCGGCTGACTTTTGGGCAATGATAGATCAACAATGGCGTGATCATTTGCTGGATGCTGAAGATTATGGTAAGGAAAATATAAGTTAATTATGTGTGGTGAAAATCCTAAAGCACGTATTAACAGGCTAAGAGCTTGTGGACGTAACACAACTTATTTCCCTTGTCTCTCCGCTTGCGAAGTGGAGGCAATTGAACAGGGTGGATACAAAGTATCATTTCAGCAGAGAATGAATGGCACAAACTTCTACACCGGTGTAACCGTACACTTGAAAACCAGTAACAAAGAATTAGTCTTGTAAAACTGAAATGATATGAAAAGATTCATGATACCAAGAACAGCCCACTGTGACAGTGGCTGCTGACAATAAAAAGGGTAACGGAAGTTGCAGCTAACCCTATGCTTTGGGGTGTAGTCAAAACTAGAAGGTCGGCCACAGCTAAAGGTACCATGCTGTGGCAAAAAGCACAAACATGCACTAATGCAACCTTGGAATAGTTGGTAAATAGGTATTTCTACCTAATCGTAAACCCTGCAGAGTTTAATAACTACCAGCTGATAGCCGTAACCTTAAGCTACTTAAATTTGTAGCCGCTTCCGTCCCTTTACAAACACATTAAAATCAGATCAAAATGAAAACAAACAGAGATTTCAAAGCAGGTCAAAGAGTGGTAATATGTCAAGAGGTTAAACCCGTGGCAGATCGTATAGATTTGCGGTGGATTGAAGGATGGGATACAGCCCTAAACGATTTACCGTTGCACGTTATTGCTACTACGCGGGAAGAACCTATGCTAATGCTGGACAGAATACAGGTGAGGTTACCCTTTGATGTATCTTCTAAGCACTCATTCGGGGGTCTTTATCAAAAACGTACACTCGTTGTACCAGTGGAATGCATAAAGCCATTCAGGGCAAAAAGCAAATCAACGGGTATCAGACCTGAGCAGATTACAGAAGGGTGTAAGGTACGCTTAAAGCGCAAAAAAGGAGGTTTTGGTGGATGTACGGCAGAAGATTGTACAGTCTGCAAAAACTTGAGTGGACGTGTAGTACGAATCAGAAGAGCATACTACAAACAGGCAGCAGCAATTGGGCTCTATTTTGCTGTAACTACTAATGGTCCGCGTGAAATGAACGCAATGAGCGCTATACGTCTAGAAGATATTGATCCAGCTTATGGTGTGAAAGCATGAATAACAAGGACAACATATCAGCTTGGGTAGGTGCTGTATTAATTGTTATAATACTAGCCCTATTAATATACTTGGGTACTTCATGTGTACCTATGGTGTATGAGGAAACTCCACATGTCTATTATGGTCGTGCAGATACGATATTTACTATCAATACGGCGACTGGCATGCGCACAATGGTGTATGTGTATGGTGAAGACTATTCATTACACCCAAAAATTATTGAAATCGATCACCCTAATCCAGGGATAGAAATTGGGGATGAAGTGATTATACATATGCCATATCACACAAGTTTTGCTTTAACAAATCGCAAATATGTCATCATCGGCGGTAAGAAGTTTTATATCATTGAATAACGCGGTAACAAGTATTGTTGGTGAAAGATGACTGATGTGTTTGTGCCAACAGGGGGTGTGGAACCTGGTCTATACCCCCTTTCTTATTTATTAACCCATAAAATCAAATCAAAATGAGTGAATTTTGTGAAGAAATTATAGCAGAATTGGCGCTGGGCGAAGAAGAGCCCAAACCCATGTATATGGAACGTGATGCCGCAAGGCCTGTACCGGAAGTTGCAGAACAATTCGAGTACGTGTAGTCATGTTGGCTTATCATTTACTCGTTAGTTTGGGCATAGTAGGCATATTGTTACTTTATCAGTATGCTCAAAAGCCCGGTCATTTGTTGCATTGGTGGCGCGAGGTATTTACCAAACGCCTACCAAAGTGGTGTAAATTCTTTCGTGATTATATTCGGCACTTTTCAGAAAGATTGTCGGATATTGAGACATTTAAAGTCGACGACCTATGGCTTGGCGCTCATACCAGGGCAGGAGCTATACTGTATATTATTATTTGGTATTTATTAATAATACCAATCATAATGATAGGTGGCTTGGTCCTGTTCACAGCGATATGGTTAACGCTATCTTTTATTTACAGTTTACGTAAAATAATAGCATTGTGTCCATTTTGCCAAGCGCCATGGGTTGCAATACTGATTTATTTATGTACATCAGAATTTGAACCAATAAGTATGATCATATTTGTTGGATTTACGTTCAATTTGATGTTAATAATCACATCTGTACCACGATTAAAAAAAGAATTCAAATGAAAAAAATAATTCGAATCCTATTGCTGTTTTCATTAGCAATATTTGGGTTAAATCTTTATTCATGTGAGAAAGACACAACTCAATTGCCAACAGAGGGGGAAGTTTCACTTGCGGCAGATGTATCCATATGGGATATTGACACAGTAAAAATCTACGACTTGTACACGGGAAGTCAACTCAAATTGGAATCACCAGATAGCACCTTGTTAATCTTGGAGCTATACAAAGACAACGAAATAGCCGAGGCTTTGGTAACAATCACTGGGAAATACAAACGATACTATTTACTGACACATAAAATAGATTCAGCAAATTATGGAGGTTATATACAAGCTCAGTATCGCGCATTTGATAACGGTGAGAGAATATGCAAAGCCTTTATATTATTTTATTGGTCTCAATATATACCAGATATGCCCAGGATAAGCTTCTTTGCTGATAGCCAGAATGCAATATATTCTTGGAGTGGTGATTTATTACAATCTAGGTCGTCCACCCAGTTAAAATCGTTAATGTCAAAAACAATAAATTATGGATCCTACTTCAAAACTACGGACGATGACCAAAATAATTGGTTATCAGGACAAGAGGCAAAGCTTTGTACTAAACTTCGGCTTTAAAGACGAAAGTTCATTCGGTAAACCTATTGAATTTCTTTTGGTAACAAAAGAGGAACTGCATAAGCTTTTCAATGTCGTACCTGCTGAGAATGGTGGTTACGTGAGCGATCATGCAACAAAATCTATTTCTCGTCATGAGAATAAGGACATTGACTTTGCTACATAAGAAATTCTTACGTTAGATATATATCGTGCTGTATTGGACCGGGGTTTGACTCCCCGCAGCTCCACATGAAGGTAGTGATGTTGGGTCGTGCCGCGTTGTGCCCATTGAAACATGCTACTGAAGGGGTTTAGGCCAGAGGCGGCCGTGACTGCCTAGCCCCGTTTTAACATATCTGCCAATTGGCGTAGAGTAACGCCTGGTTATGCTTAGCCTTGACGATCCATCGGATGTACTGGCGAGGATAGCATAACAAAAGATGCATATGTCGCAGGTTGCAAGACTATGCCCGTTACTTGTTATTGGTCCCATCGTCTAATGGCTAGGACGCTTTACTCTTGCGAGGAAGAGACAGTGGTTCGAATCCGCTTGGGACTACTTTATGGGGCTGATGGAATTTTGACAGTATAGAATTCGGTATATATTGATGATGCGTAAGATGTGCTAATAACCGGCGATAATGGTTATAACAGGGCCTTAGGCCGCTCATTAGATTGGGCCGCTTAAGGAGGAAGATCAGGTCATGGGGGAACGGGGGACGCTTGACGACCCCTAGGCCCCCGGGCCGCTATCCTTGACACTAGTAATTCAAAATAGTAATGTCATGAGAACTTTATACAGGACTTACAAACTGTTTCGTCGGGTATCACCAGACTTCAAGGGAAGGTTTAACACTTTCCTTGCTTATTTATGGTGCGAATATTTTGTGCCCAATGTAGATGTATTCCTATTACCGGTTCGTGAAAACCTGCTAATTGAAGATATAGCCTACATTATAGTCAAAAAAGACAAAATTCGACGTGAGGTCGAGATACTCGATGTGTTTGTGTTGCCTATTTTTCGTCTACGTGGTTATGCCACAGATGGTATAAGAATGGTTATGCAAGCGTATGAAACAGAGGGATTTTTGCGTGTAAATGTGATTATAAGGGAAGATGATACAAGAGCCCGTTCTCTGTTCTACAATTTGGGCTTTGAAATGGATCAAGCCCGTACCAACAAACTCTTGTTAGAGGATATTGGTACTGAAAAACCTAACGAAGGTCATTGGTCCGGTAGTATTAGTTTCCCACAAAAAATTGCTTATTACACTCTATTAAACTAATTGTCTCTAGTCAAGAGGGGGAAAATATGAATTCGCATGCAGGACAAGAAAAAAGGAGACAAAACCCAGCAACAATACTGGGAAACTATTCCTAAGAAATACGACAGTCTTGAAAAATTCAAGCAGTTACCACCACGGGAACAGCTTGCAAGGCTGTACTGGTATTTTATGGAACGTCAAAACAATGAAAAGATGTTTCTGCGTTGTGTTATTCGATATGGTTTAGAACCGTATTACATGCGGGATGCTAGGCTACTATAAGGATAGCATGCGCTAAGCAATAGGGTAGGGGTTATAGTTAATCCTTACCCTTACTACTTAACGCACAATCAAAAATGCTAACAAATGTCGATATCTTGGTATATTTTATTTACCTTATCCTTGCTTTTGTCATTATTTACGGTATTGATATTATCAACCGTAATAATGTCGGAAAGTATTGAAATACGGAATTCTGCACCGGGTGATTTATATGTTATACAAATAGTCATTAAGAAGTATAAAGGCTATAAGACTATAAGTATAGCTATCTTACCCAATAAGTCTTCTAGAAAGAAACTCGGCTGGCCGAACTGGTTGAGATCTTTTGTTTTTTATTATGAGCAGTAACAACAAATTATAAAACTTTTAAGTCAAAATGGAAACAAACAAAGTAAATGTTGAACTGTTAGATGTTGCGCTACGCTCATTTGAGTTTTTCAACGAACAAATCTTAAGAAAGTATGCAACAAATAACATTTTAATTGGGTCCGATCCTCATGCGGAAAAAGAAGCCGCACGAATACGAATGACTCAGTTATATAAGTTTATCACTCATCAGGTTGATAATTTAACCGAAGATGAGAGGGAGGAGGTAATGAAAGATCTCGCTAGGCGAGCGGTCACACCTTCTCATGGAAATGGTAAACGCGACGACGTTACCCGCGAAGACTCGGTTACTGAGGCTGCTGAGAAAACGGAGAAAACAGACTCTAAGAGTAATTCCACATTAAAATCTCGAGACATTAAAAAAGTTATCAAAAAAACAGAAAAGGAGATAAATGATGAGGAGGCTCAAGAAACTGCGGAAACCCAACAAAAAGACGGGATAAGCTCGGAGAAAGAGAAATCTGAAAACGCACCTGAAAAAGGCCATTACACTCGAGCCGAAAGTTCCAAAGAAGGTGAAACACAAGAAATTGAAACTTTTGAAAACCGCTTGTCTGAAGAGAAAGATGAGCATGGTCGAGTAAAAATTCCCGCTTCAAGAATTATTGCCTTTGATGAGGAATTGAAAGGAATTCTTAAAAAGGGCAATGAAGAAAAAGGTGGAACAAGGACTGCAATGACAACCTGTCAGCAAAAAATTGGTGAGTTCTACCGTGGTTCAACTGAAGTTCAGCTGAGCGATGAGACCGGAAACCACAAACATAGGAATGTGTATATTTCCAATTTGCGTAAAATTATGCAGAATGAACGAGGCGAATTCAAAGCTCGTGTAAAAGACATTAAACGTAAATTACGTGATGAAGTGGTCAAAAATGGCAAAGTGGTAACTCCTCAACTTGATGCTCAATTAACCGCTCAAGCTAAAGCGGAAGCCGGCAGAATTATGGAAGAGAAAAAGAAAAAGTTGTTGGAAGAGGCTGAACAAATGGTCAAAGAGAAGAAGCTCAAAGAAATTCCCAAAAGTATCAGGGAAACTGCAGCAGAAGCTGGGGGAAAGCAAAACCAGTCCTCCAAGCCTGACGAAGGAAACGAGGCTGATGCAGAGACAGCGGGAAAACTTGCCAAAGACAAAACCTCATTAATCAAAGGAGATGGATTAGAGGGAATTGTACCGGACGCTGAATCCGTTGCTGATAAAGAAGAGAATGAAGAGGAAAAAAGTGACTTCGACAGAGCAGTCGAAAACGGGGCGAAAGAGCTAAAAGAGGAGCTTGAAAACCAAGGGAACGAGGAAAATGAGGTATCGGATGAAGAGGAAACTCCGGAAGAATTGCAGGAAGAGTATGCCGGTGAAAGTGAAGAGGACGAAGGTGAAGTTCAAGCAGACGGTAAGACTAAAGTCCTTACACCCGAGGAAATTCAAGCTGCTTCCGAAAAAAGTGATGTGGTAGTTCCTCCTATCCCCCCATCAGACGAAGATGAAGAAGAAGACGATAATGGGGGAAAATCTTTGGCTGAAATGACCTTTGAAACAGACAAAGAATTAGTGATGGAACTTGAGAAGTATATCACCAAGAAAGGAAATCACTATGGTTTTCATGAATACAGAGACGAAGCGGTATTGGCAGTTGTTGTCCACTTTGGTGCTGATAGTTGGGCTAAAAATAAAGGTTCGGTTCACAAGTGGTTGGACGAAGTGGTGAGCAATTACAACGCGCGAGTTCGTGCAGAGGAAAAAGCTGATAAAATACCAGCATAAGCGGTAAAGATATTCATCCCAGTTATCTAGAGAACTCAAATGAGACTTAAGGAAAAATTTGAGATGTTACCGGCTCAAATTCCCTTCTGTTGTCCTGGTGATGGCAAAGCTAGGTTAGACTATCTTGCAAATTTTCTCAACTTTGTCAGAATATAGTCAGTAATTTGGGGGGCCGTCCAACTAATAAGGCCGGATTACCGGAATAGTATTTCGCACCTAACGGTAGCGGACTTAAGCAGGTATGCCTGTTCATGCTGAAAAACACAGGGAACTGTTGTTAGTACAGTTATAACTTTCGGGTTAGTATGCTATTTATCTGAAAAATGGTACATGAGGTTGGGGATAACTGGGTTTGCTTTTTAATAAAATAATCACATTAATAATATATTATGGGAAAGTTACGCAATCCCATGGATGACAGTGAACATATTCCTAGGGAAAAGATGCGTCGTACTAAACCACGCAAAAATGCAAAGAACATACGTAGCAAAATGCGTGAACATAACAGAAGAGTACAACGAAAATCAAAAGGACGAGGAAGATAGAGACATGTCAAAATTTGTTTCACAAGAGAAAAAAATGAGTTCTGTAATCAGAGCTTCAAAGGAGATAATCAATTTAAAATTGTCTCTCGGAGAACTAAGAAAAGCGGTGAGTCGCTTGGAAAAAACCAATGCCGATGCTGTTATCAGGCTAAGAGTAATTGAGAATGAGATACGTGCGCGTATACTTGTTGTTCAAAATTACATAGCCGCGGTAATGAAAGATGTAACAGCTAATATTCCCTTTTTCCCAGCTATTACACACTTTACTCAGGTTGAATTAGATAATGGTTATGCAATAGTCGAAATATCAATGAGTGAAGATGGGCCAGAGTACTTTGATGATGAAGGCGATTTCGTAGAAAGATTTTTGCGGTATGCGATCATACTGCACAACGGTAAAACCATTCCATTTATTGCTGCGAATTCACAAGTCATACTCAATGAGGCACGACCTGTGTAATATAAATTGGGCCCAGCGGGCAAGGTGACAGAGACCTACGCGGGGGTTTAAGACCCCCACCCGCACTATTGGTTCTCCCTTCGGGGGATGCTGAACTGTGGCGTTGTACACTACAGAGGACCCGCGTTAACCTAAGCAAAACCTGAATGAGGGGTTCAGTTCACTTTTGTTATAGATACCATCGGTAATAAGCTACATTTTCGCAATGTTAAACCCTTGGAGCCAGGAGTTGACAGAGGAAGGGCTAACTAGCTAGAAGGAAGGGGCCATGCGCAGTACGTGTACTGTAAATATGGATGTCTGGAAAACCAACTATGTAGGTCATTTTCAATAGACCCTGAACGGTTGGGGCGAGTGTTGCAGGCGTAACGTTTATAACGAATAGTGACGCGGCGATTGCAAGCAGTTCAAAAATTGCTGGAGGATGGGCACGTTATTAGTACTAACCCTTATATACAATTAGGTCACGGGGAGAGAGTGATTCAAACCTGACATTTCCTCGTGTGGCGAAAGCAACGAGGTACAACATACGAGTGTACAAAAAGGTTGTTATAGGGGCCGATTGGGGACACATCCCTCATTAGGATGTTTGCACTATAACGATTTATAAAGACTTTCATAAATAGCACTCTATTGGCTGATCGCTGACAGGTAACACCGTTGAGGCCATTAACCGTCCAAAGGGGAGCAGAAAATAAGACCCATTGTCATTATGAAAGCAGTAAAGTGTTAAAACAATCAATGTGGCTAGGGGAAACCGGTGTCAAAAACTGTGATCCTTAAAAAATTGGACCTACACATTGACCAGCGTAAATGGGTAATTAAACTTAATCGTGAATGACGTAACGTGAAACTGCGTAAGGGGTATGTGCTCAAGGTGGAGAGAGCAGTTCGACCGGGGATAAACTCGTAAAGAGATCTATTCGTAATATAGATAGCTTCGGCTTATAAGTGAAAACCTTATTGTCTAGGTTGGATGTCATTAATTTGCGTGCATAATTATGACTAAGTGCTTTTGTCAATATAATATTGGTTCGAATCCCACTACTCCGTCAGTGAATCAGTTATTCATAGCCTTGCTTTACGCGAAAGAAGTCCGTTGGTTTACATATCGTATCTGCAAAGGCAGATGGGTACTGCGTTGACGGTTATCCGCAGTGTGTGCTTATCAACTAAGCACCGTCCTTAAATACTATTTAATCTACGTGATATTACTTGGGTGAGCCAGCGAGCTTGCCTTCTGTCTAATCGGATTGCTCAGAGTTTTTGTGAAATCGGTTCGTTAATTACAGATATTAACTAAAATGGAAACATTACCGAGCTGACGTGAAATCTCAGAGTAAGTAGCTAATACGTTGAGCCAAAGAGTAGTCATCAACAGGTTCGATTCTTATAGTGGCAGAAAATATTGAAGTTGTCAAACTCGACCGGCTTGGGAGTAACAGTCGGCGATTTGTAGACGCCGACGTGTGTGTATTGTACGCGCACGCAACCTTATGGGCTTAGGCTTCCATATAGCTAAGCGGACCATCAAAAGCGTAGAAAGGGATAGGTCGTGTAGTTGTGGAGATCTCAGTCACTTCAGTATAATATCATTGCTTCCTAATTTGCGTGCATTGATAAAGTTGCAAGTTCATACCTGTGCAAAGGTATGTTTCTGAATACTAGAAAGGGTATTGATACGACGACGCGCCCTTCTCTTCCAACCCGGTAATTAACAAAAAATTAAGTCAAAATGATACACAATTGGATAAAAAAGATAGTAAGAACATTAGGTTCAATATTTGAAAGTCTGATACTTTTCCTACTTATAATTGTAGGGGTATTTATAGGTTTTACTATGATTTATGGAACCGGCTATAAAAAAGGGCAGATTGATGCCATTGATGGGAATTGGAAGTACGAGCGTATATATATGGTTCGTATAGAATGTCCAAAAAGTCGTAAAGATACATTAATCCCGGAAAAATGGTTATCTATACCCAGCGATACTATAATTAATCACTGGAATATAACTGGTTATGAAATTCAACACCGTAGAATTAAGTAAAATGGATACTTCAGTGCGCCTTAATGAGTTCTTTGTTGTAAATCTATGGCGATGGAAATGTGGCCTACCAAAAGGAAGAAGAGAATGACATTGCCGGAAAATAACTATACCCTCAGTTTTATTAAATATACCTACATTGATAAAATTGGACCAATTCTTGAAGTAGAAAAAACATACTACAAGAGAAGATTTCTATGGTTTCGCAAGAAAATTAGGAAAATCAAATATTATTGGAGACCAACACAACATCTGTTAGATCGAAATCGGTTAAAATATATCGAATACGGTAACAATAAAAACTTACTGGGAAACATTTGGTACGAAATAAAATCAAATGAATTTCCGAAAGTTAATGTACTTGAGCGATATGAAATGCGAAAAATACCGCTAAAAAGTAGATTGACCAAAGATTTGACGATGCTATACAGCATACATGTACTGTTATTTTAATATAAATCTCTAATTCAAATCAAAATGAAAAGAAAAGTCAAGATGGCGGAGGATTTGAGTATCAAGGATGATATTTTTCAGATCCAATCATTTCCTATGGTGGAACATGAGAATGTACGCAAAAAGGACGTAAGCCTACGTAACATAAGATACTTTTCTTTGGCAAAAGAAAGAATTAAAGCACTCAACTTGAACGAAGATGAGGACAAACTCATTATCAATGGTAAGCTCAGTATACCATTAAATGGCAAAATTGTTGGCCCGAGCTTGGATGACACCATTACTGATGAGGGAGACGCGGTTGCACTGATTCTTGTGGAATTAGCCAAAGAGAAGAAGAAGGCATATGACTTGCTGGAAATGGCAGAAGACTGTATCCGTGGCCTGGAGGAGAACATGAAAATCTACCAAGATAAAGCCAAAGACCTCAATATCCACGTCGAAATCAAGAATAACGGCGAGGTAGTGCTGGATACCGATGATCCGACATTCGAAAGCCTTGATGAAGAAGAGGCTGCCAATAAGAAGAAAAAATAACTCGGTCATGCGCCGAGCGATAACTCTCATAGCCCTGTTGATATTTTCAATGGGGCTACTATTTTCTCAGCAAAAAGTTGCTAAGGAACCTGGTTTAAATTCTAGAGAAGTACAAGTAACCGAGGGGAAAATTTGGTATCCAAGTGCTTCAAGTCAAAAGGACCCCCAAATACCCCAAAAAGGGCCAAGCCAAGACTCCCTGATAATGTACGTATTGTCATTCTTGGCGGAGCTATCGGCCACTCCTGATATATCCAATTATAACGAAAATTATGTCAACTTTGTATATGAAGATTCATTATTGACGGAAGAAGTGGCGAAAGTACTCGGTGAAACTCTGCGATTGATCCAACAGTCACAAACTGACATAGTTGACGATTTGTCCCATGAAATTGGCATGAGGGTAGATTATACCGCAGAGACTTTAGTGAGATTGAAAAAGCTAGAAGCAACAGCATACCTAGCTTGGCCAATTCTCATAGGCCTGTCTTTAGCCTTACTGATAATTGGTTCCATAAGTGAGCGTAGGCTGCTTCAGTACACTGGGGTAGGATTACTCGTTGCTTCACTGATTGGTTCTGCCATCTATTTACCTGATATTCTAGCGATAGGCGTATACAGAGATATTATAGATGGATTGACAAAATTATAGTAAACCACAATAGGGCAGGCCGCGCCTATTATTTAATATGTCAAAATATCATGTAAAATGAGCGATAACAAAATGTTAAAACATCAGTTAGTTAAAAAGCGCATCACTGATGTAATCAACTCTTCGACAGATGAGGTTTATTCTCGAGTGATCAAAAATTTAGCTGGTCCAATTATTGAGAAAAGAGCCAAATTATTGGAGAAGGGAATTGAGCGCATTGAGCAATTGGAAAAAGAGCTCAACAAAATGAAACCCGACGTTGTTCATTATTCCTCTGATGCAGAAGGTAATCCAACTGGCTTGAAAATTCCGGCAGCATGGAGTGAAGATCAGTACAAAAAGAGAAAGGCCATTGAAGACCAATTATCTAAATTGCATAAGGGATTTGATACAGCTTTGCCGGGCAAAGGTGGAGTACCCGACTACAGTTTGCTCGAACAAATGCTTGATAAGAAATGACCATAGTCGAAGTATTAAAGCAACGAGCTTTAGAATATGCCAATATGACAACAATCAATCACAAAACAATGGCAAAAGCTGTAACCATGCACTATTATAGGGTAGAAGGTAAATTTGAAGAAATAAACCATACCTATAAACATGATAAAACCGGTCGCAGTGAAGGTTGTGGTTGCGATTATTGTAAAATACTTGGCTACTATGTTCGAGCTAGATTACGACTGCACAGACTGAAAAAACCTCTATATAACGACCATATAGTTAATCCTTATGGAACCGTCGACGAGCTCATTGAAGCAATTAATCAACAAGAAAAACTTTGTATGAGAATACGACGGAAGTTGGTCGAATTGGGGGAAACAATGGATGTGCCAAATGCAATTAAAAGGAAAGCAAAGTACAATGAGTAAGTCAAAACGAATAGGTCTCAAACCCACCGAAGAAGAGCGTAAGATGGATGCTCAAATGCAATCAAATCATACGCTAAGATTGAAAAACATCAAACTGGAGCGACAGGTTAAAGAGGCAAATGCTCATAAGAGAATCGTCGAAAGTGCTCTGGAGAAAACGGAGCAACAACTTGAAATCATCTCTGGTATACTTGGGTATGAAGAATACTCGAAAACTACCCGCAAGATAATTAGCCCGGATTTCAGACATAAGAATGAGGCAACAGCTTTCATTCTATTGTCAGATATTCATGGTGATGAAGAGGTAACCCTGGAAACTACTAATGGGTGGAACAAAAGTAATCCCGATATCACCGTAATGAAACTTAACACTTTTCGCGAGGGGCTATTGAAAACTGTCAGGGAAATGCGTAAAGGTATATCAATACCGCATTTAGTATTTGGAATACTCGGCGATACAATTACTGGGTATATTCATGAGGAAAACCTTGAAAACAACTTGATGTCCCCAACTCAAGGGATTATGATGATAAAGCCTATATTGATCGATACTATAAAAACTTTCTCGGAAGATGGAGATTTCAAATCCATTAAAGTCATTATGATTCGGGGTAATCATGGTCGAACTACAAAAAAGAAAAGATATTCCACTGCCTACAAAAACTCATACGAATGGCAGATGTACATAGATATTGCCACAGTATTTCGTGAGCAATTGGTTGGATATGACAATGTCGAATTTTTCATACCGAAAAGCTTTATGGAGGAAATCGAAGTGTACGGTAAGAAAATTACATTCAGTCATGGCGACCATTGGAACTATCGTGGCGGCATCGGTGGCGTTGAAATTCCGATGAGGAGCTGGAGCTACAGAGAACAAAAAGCTGCACCAGCTGATAGGAGATACTTCGGCCATTGGCACACGTGGACTCCCGGCAAAGAAACAATCAATGGCTCTTGCGTGGGCTATAACCCATTTGCCATGGAAAAGGGCTTTGAGCCTGAGCCGCCATTGTGTCATTTCGAATTATTGGACAGAAACAGGAGTATGTTTACGGTTAAATTGCCTATCATACTGCATAATCTGTACAAATAGCGGTAACAATGATCACAAGAGAAAGAACAGACACCAAATTGGTGTATTCAACGAATCCTAGAAAATTGAAAACTATCAAGGAGGGACCAAAGAATAAGCGAAAAAAACAAAAGAAGTTGGCCAATGAATTGGATATGCGGGATTCAACATTGGATGTGCATGATGATTCTGTCTAAATGCGTAACGCCCAGAATTATTGTAGGTGACAGAAATTACAACAAAGCTCAGGCCAAGATTAGTAATAGTCACACATAGTCTCTCCAGTCAACAAAACAATACCATGATCACCAAAATAAAAATTAGTAAAGTAGCCAAAGAGAAAATTCTCAAAATGGCAATAGCTTTATTCCCGGAGTACCATAAAATTACTATCAGTGATGATGGTACTGTAAAATTTTTCAGGAAAGGTTTGTTCAAATTATGGCCCCGGGTGAAAATCCATTATCTGGACTTGTGCTTAGAGGGATTCCCTCGTCGGATGTCAAAAAACAGATATGGTAATAATGATTTAACAATTATCTATTATAAAAAATTAGGTAGTTTGTTGAAACATGATGGTATCAATTTTATGGTAGATTATCTATGGGATGAATTCCTAAAAGTAAGGGTGGTCGATGTATTATTTGACCTTAATTCTATGATCATCCCGTTGCCTACAGGCGGTTTAGTAAGGAAGTTCTTATCGCCGTCGAGAGTATTAACTCAAGGCAACTATGAAGAGGATACCGAGGAAATTGAATTGGTAACTACTGAGGGAACCATTATAAGGAGAATTCCTAAAAACAGGAATAAACCTACATTAGAAGATATACTAAGAGTGCCTAAAGTAGCAGCGGCAGCGTTATTACTTTTTGGTTTACTTAATATATCCCAAGTAGTTGCGACATTTAGAGTGGTAAATATTTTTCCAAATATTGCTGTATATTCTCCGCTCTAAGTGTAACCTTTTTACAGTAAATACGTATAAGTATGTACAGGGTGAGTCCAGTGAGCTTGGCATTAAACCTAACCACTCACATGATGTGTGAGAACATAGCTGGGCCACCCTCATTTTGTCCTGTAGCTCAGATGGTAGAGCACTACACTGATATTGTAGAGGTCAACAGTTCGAATCTGTTCAGGACAACTATCAAGCTTGGTCATGCATGTACTTTTTGATAATTAAAAAAGTCAAAAGTTATGAAAATGACTCTCAAACACGCAATCGAAGAGAAGGCCAAAATAACACGTGATCTTAAACGCTATAATGATCTGATGCAAACTTATAATTGCAAATCCGATCATGCATACAACATTCACGACCTTTTTAACCGTATAAAAATCGGGAACCAAAATCTAGAGCAATTAAAGATTTTAATACTCGATGCCAACCATAAGGCGGGTATGTATGAACAGATCTATGCTCTTCGATCGCTAACTACCGAACTCGATAATTTGCAAGCGTTATTACGTAAAATTGACGACGATAACAAACCATTGATGTCTAAGGAAGAGTTAAGAAAAGAAATTAGAGACCGTGAAGATGACACCAAAGATTTGAAAAAGCAATTGGACGAGTTCAATTTCAATACAACTATCGAATATTCTCCAAAGTGAAAAATTTATGATTTTCATACTTCGTGGTGGTGGCTTACACGCAAAAAATGATGTAGTAGCCACAGTAGCGAGATTATCGGAAGTACCAGTTTACAGAAGATCATTAATGAATGTTCCCTTGCTGATTATGCGCAAAAGCACACATCCACACGCAAGATATATCGCCGAGGTATTCCAATCCTTTATAGGCCATGTTCTGAGGATCAGTGAATGCCGAGACATTGATACCCGTATAGGCATGAGACCTGGCGATGAGCCGCTGGATGATACGCGAGAAATCAAAGTAATTGATGTAGCAAACAACGTCAAGAAAATAGCAAAAGCGCTATCATCAAGTATCGATCCTCTGTTTCTCATGAAGACAGCATTAAAACATGTTGGTAAAAACAATCATCGAACCCATGTGTTTGTTGATCTTCAATACAAAGAAGAATTAGACCTATTATGTGAGAAATGCCAAGATGAAATGGTTTTTATCAAATTGGTCCAATGTAAAACTGGTTACGATCTACTACCAGAAGTAGATGGCTTAAAACCATTAACCGATGCGGACTTTGATAATTTCAAGAAAGTGGAGGTGAACATGAAGGACGGCTCGCTAAAAAATATTGCAACCCAGCTAGTTTCCGCTGGTCTGTTCGAAAGTACAGATTTACTGGAAGAAGATGAAGAAGAAAAAAGAAGGGCAGAAGAGCTGGATGAACAGGATGAAGTAGATGAACAGGATGAAGTACAGGAAGTACAGGACGAAGCAGTGGAAGGAGTTGAGGCTTAAAACATACATGTGGAGGAATTCGGCGGTCCTCCGCATGTTTTTTGAATTATATATAAATGGAGATAGTTGGAAACAACGGACTGTTCAGGTTAAAAAATGAATTCGTTAAAAGGTATTCATCAATAGATCCTCCATTTGGTTTTAATGGATTAGGTTTAATAACATACATGCGAACTTATTCTCGTTTAAAATCAAATGGCGAAAATGAAAAATGGTTTGAAACGGTTCGAAGGGTAGTAGAAGGTACATATTCAATACAAAAAAGACATATATTAAAGTATGATCTAGGCTGGGATGAATCGAAAGCACATCGATCAGCTGAAGAAATGTATGACCGTATGTTTAATATGAAATTCTTGCCGCCCGGCAGGGGTTTATGGGCTATGGGAACCGAGATTATTGAGCGTCGAGCGCTTTTCCCCGCTCTGAATAACTGTAGCTTTGTTTCAACTGAAAATCTCGATAAAGACTTAGCTAGACCATTTATGTTTCTTATGGACTTTTCAATGCTAGGTGTAGGAGTAGGATTTGATATAAAAGGTGAAGGTAAAATTATCATTAAGAAACCAATTGGGGAATTTAATTACGTTATACCAGACAGCAGAGAGGGATGGGTTGAGTCACTACGTCTATTGTTGGAGGCTTATTTCACGGGCTCAGCATTACCACAGTTTAATTATTCACACATAAGGCTTTATGGAGCTCCCATAAGAACATTTGGGGGAAAATCAGCTGGTCCTGGGCCACTGAAAAAATTGCATAAGCAGATAGTACACATGTTTGAAAATCACAACGGTAAAGCCATCACCGCTACTCATATAGTTGATATAATGAATATGATTGGCGTGTGTGTAGTATCTGGAAATGCTAGAAGATCAGCACAGATTGTGTTTGGTCCAGCTGATTCAGAAGAATATTTAAAACTTAAGGACTATGAGTGGAACACGGACAAGAAAACCTATACTGGTTCGAATGCCAAACGAGCTGAATTTGGATGGCTCAGCAATAACAGCATATACGCATCGATCGGAATGGATTACTCGCGACACGCTCAGCAGACTGCGAGAAATGGAGAGCCAGGATACCTTTGGCTAGAAAATGCACAAGCGTATGGCAGAATGTGTGATGGGCCTGATTGGATTGATTGGCGTGCTGTTGGTGCAAATCCTTGCAATGAGCAAACGCTGGAATCTTATGAAATGTGCTGTTTAGTTGAAACTTTTCCTAATCATTGTAGTGATATAAAAGACTTTAAACGCACTTTGAAATTTGCATATTTGTATGCCAAAACAGTAACGTTAGGGCACACGCATTGGGTAGAAACCAATAGAGTTCAGTTACGTAATAGACGGATTGGTGCATCAGTTAGTGGTTTAGCTCAATTCATACAAAAAAATAGTCTAAACACACTTAAAAAATGGTTGGAAAATGGATATGACACTATTCGGCATTATGATAGCATTTATTCTGACTGGCTTGCTGTGCCTAGGTCCATTAAGACCACGAGCATTAAGCCATCCGGAAGTGTATCGCTTCTTCCGGGGGCTACACCAGGACTGCATTTCCCCGAAAGTCGATACTATCTCAGGCGAATTGTCATTGCAAAAAATTCAAAGTTGGTACCGTTTATTAAAAAAGCAGGATACCCAATAGAAGATTACCGGGATGAACCTGAAACGTCTCTTTCAGTTGCTATTCCTGTGGACGTAGGAGAGGTTAGAACGATTGACGAGGTAAGTATGTGGGAACAGTTGGAAACGGCTGCATTCATGCAAAAATATTGGGCGGATAACCAAGTGTCTTGCACGGTTACATTTAAACCACATGAGGCAAAAGATATTCAAAATGCTCTAAATTATTATCAATATAGGTTAAAGGGTATTTCGTTTTTGCCCAGAATGGAAAAAGGTGCTTATGCACAAATGCCATATGAGGCAATAACAAAAGAAAAGTATGAAGAGCTTACAAAGGGTATTAAGACATTAAAGTTCAAAAGCATAGCAGAAGATGCTGTAGCTGAAAAATATTGTGACACTGAAGTCTGTACAATCTAATCAAAATGGAATTAAATCGCGGTGATAAAGTAGTTCTCAAATTAAAATATGGGGACAAATCAAATATACACTTCTTCAGGTCTTTTCTAGTGGTTTCTAGAGAAGAATATGAAGATGCCAAAAAAATTTCAGAAGAAGACAAGTGTGAAATAAACGAGATTTTTGATCTCACGGTTCATGAACGTATAGTGGTAGAGGGAAGTCCTTTGCATAACGCAGTAATGAAATCTGAACTGGGTGCATGGATTTCCGTCACCACTCATATAGATTCCAAAGAAAAGGATTCTAAAACTGAATATCGCATAGAAAATATTATACCAAAAAGAAAATCAATATCATTTGACGAGAGAATAATGAAACAAATAGACCCAAAATGGTATAATTACAGCGACATTGACAACAATAAGGTTGATGAAGGAATCAAAGCTTTGGATGAACATATATTGCTTGCACTTGCAGATCACATAAACAAGGGAGAATACATTCTTGCAGTAACATTGTTACACGGAATAAAAAACGGATGGTCGTACATGAGAGTAATTAACGTTTTGAAGGGAACCAAGGAAAGAAGATTGCGAAAGACCTACGGTTATTTTCCCAAACAAACTGAAAATGATGAGACTAAAACTCAGTAGAAATATAACGGGAGTTAATGGTCAATCTGGTAAAAAACAGCGGGTTCATGCGAGAGCAGGGGAATTCATGAAAGTATTATTGTTAGGAACGTCATATTATGTATGCGATAGCAATTATTACCCAGGTGAATCCGCTATAGTTTTTCCCAGTCAAATTGAAGAAAAAGTTATAGAGCCTAAAACTCTCGAAGAACTGGAATTTGAAGAACAATTAGAGTATGGTTTTTTATCTGAGCAAACAGAGTAGCGTATTTTTCGATGTAGATGTACGTACTGACATAAGCATCAAGGATGTCTTAGAGATGCTTAAAGATAAACCTGTGCTTGCTTTAGATTGCGAAACCAACAGTATGTTCTACAAAACTAAGAACATAATAATGTTACAATTTGGTACACCGGAATTCGACCAAATAGTAATCGATGTTCGCGATTATCCAGTTGAATTATTTAAAGATATTTTAAACGACCCTAACAAAACTTTCATCGGTCACAACATTAGATTTGATTATAATATGCTGAAACCATACAAAATATTACTGCGTAACGTGTATGACACGATGATTGCAGAGAATGTTTTGTATAACGGTATGTATAACGCGGTAGAGGCTATGAAAGCAAAACGTTATTCACTAGCTGGTGTTTACAAACATTATTTTGGTGAAGATGTAATTAAATCTGTACGTGATGAATTCCACACAGTTGGCAGCAAACCGTACACACATTCACAAGTAATGTATGGTGCCAATGATGTTTTATACCCATTTCAAATAAAAGAAGAACAAGAACGACTGATTTCTCAATACGAATTACAGAATTGTATTCGCCTAGAAAATAAGCTAGTGCTGGTAGTCGGTGATATGGAACATAATGGTTTGCATATCAACAAAAATAAATGGCGAAATATTACTATTAAGTATTCTGAGCGGTTGAAAAAAACTACGAAAGAATTAGATGATTTATTGTTGCAGTGTGCCCCGCAGTATAAAATAGATGCTTTTCAGCAAGATCTGTTTAATGCAGCATATATGGACACGAGAGAATGTAAAGTCAATTGGAGCAGCGATAAACAAGTATATGACATACTCAAAAACATATACGGCATAAGACCCGTTGACAAACATGGTAAACCATCATCTGGTGCTGAAGCAATCCGAGCACTGAAAAAAAATTATCCCATCACAGATCTAATATTAAGATACAGGGAAGAAGAAAAAGTAATAACATCGTTCGGTATAGATTACTTGGGCAAGTATGTAAGTGATGACAGTCGGATACGTACTACATACAATCAAGTAATCGAAACCGGTCGAATGAGTTCGAGAAAACCTAATCTTCAACAAATACCAAATTATGATGAAGATGATTTGGATACTCGATTGTTTAGGGAGGCATTTGAGGCGCCAGATGGAAAAGTCATCTCAACAGCTGATTATGCTCAACAAGAAGCTCGAATAATGGCTGATAAGTCTGGAGATGAGAATTACATTAATTTCTTCAAGACCGGTGACGGGGATATACATTCTTTTGTAGCAACAGTGATGTTTTCTGCATCTTTTGGCAAGAAGTTTGTGGTAACAAAAGACAACAAAAATAAAGCATATCGGTACAAGGGTAAAATTATAAATTTCTTTATAAGTTTTGGCGGTTCTGCGTATACGTTATCCCGAACATTGAAAATACCTGAGAAAGAAGCTCAAGAGTTGATCGATGCTTTTTACAAGGGTTTCCCATCTCTTAGGGATATGTTTGAAGAAAGCAAAAGATTTGCCTTGGACAATGGATTTATAAGGACTAATAATGTAACCAACCGTATACGATGGTTCAAAGAATGGTCTGAATATAAGCGTCTAAAGCAAATTCCGTATGAACTGCGGACCAATGAAGATCGAAGTAAATTTGTAATTATTCGTGGTAATATTGAAAGGCGGGCGATGAATACTCCAATTCAGGGAACAGCCGGTGATATGACCAAAGCGGCTTTAGTCATATTACGCGACAGGTTACTGAAAGAAAATGTTTTGCCTTTTGAAGATGCCCCTGTAAAAATCGTTAATGTTGTTCATGATGAATGTTCTTTAGAAATGGACAAGGATTTAGCTGAAAAATACACAAAAATTCAGCAAGAAAGTATGGAGCAAGCAGGCCGAACATTCGTTCATAGCATGGAAGTGCCAGCTGAACCTACAGTAGAAAAATATTGGTGTCATTAATGTAAAACTATGTTTAATATTGAAAAAATTATACACTATAATAATGGAAAAGAGCTAAATTGGCTTGCAGCTCTCATAAAGCGAGAACAAATTCGTAATATTCTTTCAGAACATAAGCATATGTGGACAGGTTATGGTTCGATGATGTATCTAAATGTAAATGAATTGGTGTCCACTCACAAGAAAGGATTGGATAGCTTGTATGAAGATTATAAACGCAGTCATGGTTGGTGGATAGGTAAAGAGGGTGATGTGACTTCATTTTTAAATAAATGTCGAAAAACCACAAAGTTATATTTGCCAAACGAAATAAAGAATAAGGATCTAAAATTATCCGGAGTAATAGCTACTCAAATGACCATTGATGGAATTTCGTCATATCCAGGAAAACTTGATGAAAAACCGTATGGACGAGATGAACAATATATTCGAGAATTATTCTCCAAGCAGTCTAAGAATATTAAAGAGAATAACGAGGATTTTCAAGCAATCTTATCTCATTTTACTTTTGATACATTAAAAAACAGAGAGTCGAAAATAAAAGAACACTGTAATAGAGTCAATAGCGTACTCAGTGATGTAAACAGAAGTATGCGATTTTCCGATTATCTGCAAAAACAAATCTATCAAAATGATAGAGGTGCCGGTTCAATGATTTTCTTTTCTATAAAGGGCGCAAAGAGACCAAAAAACATTTATTATATTCATAAATCAGCTATTAATAGGGGATATCAACGTGATGTTGAACAATTCTATGGACTTTTTGATGATGTAATATTTAACTTTCTGCGTGACCGTCCATTTTCTGAACAAGAAAAAACGAAGTTTAGCAAAATCTCGCATGAAGCTGCATCTCAGATAAGGAAAAAATGGAACAGTAAAGATACCGTATCAGTTCACGAAATAATGAACGACGATAATTTCTATGTTTATTATAGCCATTCCAGATGTTTACCTGTAAAATATGCCAGAAAACATGAGAAACCAACTCTTACACCAGAGGAGCACAAGCAAAAACTCGCCGAACTTAAGGAAAAACTTAAGAGAAAGCAAGAAGAGCGGTTCAGAGCTCGTATGGAAGCGAGACCTAATTTCAATCCAATGCAAGTCGTTGCTGCACGCGCTGCACGTCGGGCACCTGGAATCGCAGCCTAAAATGTTGCGTTTGTTAATTGATATGGTTGAGGATAAATATCCATATCACTGGATGCAGGCTGATAGTAACGGTGTTTACGACTTAAAGAAGCGCAAGCCTACTGATAGAGAATTAGCTTCTTTAATATCATTAGCCTTTGATTGTAACTGCACTGAACTGGATGTGCATATGGCCAGAGGTAAGCACAAGGAAAGAATAAAAATATTAAAGGCCGGAAATCCTGACCCGGAGGATTTTCTAGATATGGTCAACTACTACCGGGATAAAGAGGATTACATACATCCAAAGAGACAGTGGATTAAATTCACCGAACTTAAGATGTAGTATTTGTCAAATAATGTCTCTATGGTCCAATACCTTTTAAATAATGATTATAGAGATTGACACACAGGTGTTAGCAAATGAAAAGTTAACGCCAACACAATTTTTCATACTAAGATTATTAATTGAAGAAAATTATATCATCCTAAAAGAATGGTATGAATCAATTGACAATCTTAACATTGGTCAAGAATTACGTCAACTCATTGAACTAGAATTTCTGGCTAGTCTTAATGAAGGAGAAACTATAGATTTCTCAAAATTTGTTGTTTTAACCAAAGGTTACAAACTTTTGGGCATGGACCGTGATTGGTTTCAGGAATTAATTGACATTTATCCTGTTAAAGTCATTCGGTCTGATGGAGTGAAGGATTACCTGCGTACCGATTTGGAAAGATGTCGGAAAATCTATAAACGTTTAACTGGTGGAAACATAAGCAAACATGAGCGTATAATGAATGCTCTTCGTTTCGAAACTGAAGCTAGGAAACGGGATGGAAGTATGGCATATATGAAACGCTTGCCTAAATGGCTTGCCTCCGAAGAATGGAGAGTATTCCATGAAAGGATGTTAGATGAACAGAGCCACGGTGAGACAGAAGAGGATATGGGATATGGCAATGAACTTATCTAACAAAATACTGCCATTACGAAATATCAAGGATCCAACTAACGAGATTGTTAAATATATTGCAGATAGACGAGCTGGAATCGTAAGATCTTTGAAAACTCGTTGGCCCAAATTTAACGAACAGTGCATGGGTGGCATTGAACCAAATACGATTTATACTGTAGCGGGTATAAGTGGCAGTGGTAAATCCGCATTCGCAAATTCCTTAGAAACTGATTTATTTGATTTAAACCCAGAGACCGAATTTGTGGTGCTATCATTCAATTTTGAGATGCTTTCATCGCGTCAGGTAGGTCGAAAGATTTCATATAAATTGGCTAAAACCACTCAGCAACTGTATGGTTCTGGTAAAGAAAAACTCAACGAAGCCGAGTATCATGCCGTACTTGAGGAAGCCAGAAAGATTGAACGATATCCTATCTACTATGTAGATGTACCAGGCAATGTCGATGAAATTAAAACAACGATACTTCATTTTATGGAGTTACCAGAAATAAAAGGAAAATGGATAGTAATTTTTCTTGATCACACCCTTTTAACTAAGGGACGATTGGGGAATTCTGAGCGTGAGACACTGTCTGATCTGCAACATATGTTTATGGAAATAAAGAAATATGGTTCTAATACAGTGATTCAACTAAGTCAATTGAATCGTGAAATAGAAACAACAGAAAGGATAGTAAAACCCAATTTACATTTCCCAATCCGAAGAGATATTTTCGGAAGTGAATCTATTTTTCAAGCCTCAGATTATTTATTTGTATTGCATAGACCTGAACTATTAGGTATTAAGGAGTATGGACCAAGCGGTTGGGATGTGCCCAACTTAATATACATGCATATCCTTAAGAACAGAGAGGGAAAACCTGCAATTATAAAATTTAAGAATAATCTAAAGCACAATAGAATTGACCAGCATGATGAAAATAACTCCACATAAATTACAAATCAATTAATTAACAATATATGAGTACAAGAAGGATCTGTTTTGATATCTCTGATAACAACGCTGATGTTGTTGTACGGAGATCAGTTGCTAGTCCATGTACGGGGAGGACCGTAAGTAGGTTTTTCCGTCCTTACGCAATTCCCGAAGATGTTGCTGAGAAGATTCGTTCTTCAAAAAAGCAGCCCCGTAACAAGGTTGATGGCAGTTTCGCTGTCCTTCTAGATGAGCCCACCGTTTATCTGGAAGAGCTTGTTAAGGAAGCCCAGAAGCGGGGTCTTACCGTTTCCGGGGACGAAACAGCACGGACAACCGGCGGCAGTATTATCAACGCTGGTTATGGCGACATCGTCACCTTCGGTACCTCCACTCGGTTTGATGTTAACTGGATCAAGCGAAGTCAATATGCCTGCGAACGGTCTATCATCCCTATTCACAAAATTTCCGATTGGGATACAGTTACAAAAGCTTTAAAGGCTTTTGCGAAGGAAAAAAACAAACTGCAGGACGAACTGTATTACTACAATACAGATGGTCTGGCCTTCAAAGCTCTGAAAGAAGCATCCCGTAAAAGGATGTATGCCAGAGTGGATGAATGCACTTGCAAGCCCAAGCGCATTTATGAAGTCGAAGACTGTAGGGGGATCCGGGCTCGTCTTCACGATGATTTTATCAAGGTAGGCTACAATTTTTATAAAGTTGAAAAGCCCATCTGTGAAGAACGCCGGGACTATTTGTTCCTGTTATAGACAATAATTGGGTTGAGGTATAATAATGTATCTCAACCCTCTTCTAACTAAACTTAAATTATGGCAAATAAGCTTCTTGTTTTAGGTACTAGTGGTACTGGTAAATCGTATGCAGCTCGTACGCTGGATCCGAAAAATACTTTCATTATATCACCAGACAAGAAAGCTTTGCCATTCAAAGGTTGGCGAAAAGAT
>Ga0180437_10002554_pt1 | contig 28783 bp, 11 predicted proteins | sample SS_ome_4_FD_132410 | JGI IMG/M metagenome (GOLD analysis project Ga0180437, IMG submission 132410) | Hypersaline lake sediment archaeal communities from the Salton Sea, California, USA - SS_3_D_1 metaG | ecosystem: Environmental > Aquatic > Non-marine Saline and Alkaline > Hypersaline >...
AGGTAGGGGAAGACGTTCCGGTCGTCGCCGTTGATGTTCATGGTGAGGAAGGAGAATGCGTTCATGCCCTCGCCGGCCAGGTAGTTCACGGCCCCGATGATCTCCTTGCCCTTGTCGCCCTGCCAGGTGGGATCGCCGGTCTGCCAGTCGGCGAGGTGCGGGCTCCACGACTTGACGAGGTGGTCCTGGTGCCCGTCGGTCGCAAACGGCCCGTCGAAATCGTCGTAGGCCAGGAAGTTCTCCGGGGCGTCGGCCCCCTGTTTGAGGAAGTAATCGCCGGTCTCGGCGAACTGGAGGTAGTGCTCGCCGACGTACTCCAGCCGCCCCTTTCCACGTAGATCGGACCCCGTCTTGTCGGTGGGCCCCACGTCGAAGGAGTCGGCGGCGCCGTCGAAGTAGCCGGCGCCGGTGCCGGCGCCGGGGTCGTCGCTCACCGCAACGTTCGCCCCGGTTCGGAACGAGGCCAGGTAGGTCCAGGTGCCCTCCTCGTCCGGGGCGAAGTGGGCGCGCCACTTGTTGCCGCTCCCGGCGCTGGTGTTCGCCGCGTCGCCGTCGGCCGCGTAGTAGCCGGGCACGAGGTAGGTCTTGCCGCTTGCTGCGTGGGAGAAGGTCACGTTCAAGCGGTAGTCGGTAAACGGATTCGTGGTCGCCGTCTCGCTGGTCGTCGGGCCGTCGAAGGTGACGGTCACCTTGTGCCACTTCTTCAGCTCCCCGGAGATCACGCCGCCGGTCCCGCTCGGCGCCAGGTGGACCGTCGCTTCGTCGGAGTCGGTCTTGCCGTCGTTGTCGGTCACGGTGAGGCGGAACACGTAGTCGCCCTCGATCAGGCCGTCGGCCGTCAGCGTCGGCGTGTCGGCGCCGGTGAGTGTGGCCGTGTTCGGGCCGCTCTCTTGCGTCCACGCATACGTTTCGATGGTGCCGTCCGGGTCGGTTCCCGAGCCGTGTAGCGTGACGCTGTCATCCGGCAGGAGAACGACGCGGTCGGGGCCGGCGTCGGCCACGGGGTCACCGGCATGAGGGTCGTCGGTGCGCAGGCGGGTCGAGGGAATGATCGCCTCGGCAAAGCCCGGCCCGGAGTACATCAGCTCGATATGCGACGTGCCGGCGTGCTGGTAGTATTCCAGGGTGATGGGGTGCCAGCCGGCGTCGAGGCTGATCGTGCCGTCGTCCCGCGCCACGGTGTGGTTGTTCCAGTGGTCGATGAGCTGGGTGTCTTCGACCCACAGGCGTACGCCGTCGTTCGAGAACGTGGTGAACTGCCACTGGCCCGCCTGATCGACCAGGACCGCGCCGGTCCAGCGGATCGAGTAGTAATCGTCGTTGAAGACCATGCCCAGGGCGTCGTCGCCCAGGGCGTCGTCGGGGAAGTTCACCGTGGAATCCACGCGCGTGGCGACGGACTGCTGCAGGTCCTCGTCGTCGTAGTAATTGCCCAAAAGCCCCGCCTCGCCGAGCGGAACGTGGTAGAGGACCCCGTCGGGCACCGACTCCTTGCTCAAGCCGGGGCCCTCCCAGGAGACGGTCAACACCTCCTGGCCCGTCTTTTCGAAGAAGGTGACTGTGACGTCGTGCAGGCCGGCGTCCAGCATGGCCTGTCCTGACCGTTCTCGGTTGGAGTGCAGCCCGTCGTTGTCGACCACCGTGTTGCCGTCGATGTACAGCTTGCTCCCGTCGTCCGAGCTGGTGTAGAAGGTATAGTCGCCGTCGGCCGGCACGTCGATCTTGCCGGTGAAGCGGAAGCTGAAGTAGTCGTCCTGCCGGCGCACGGAGATGTCGAAGTTCTCGACCGTGCCCGTCTCTACCGGCGTGAGCGAATCGAAGTCGGGCAGCACGTCCCATGTGCCTTCGTAGTATTCGTAGTTCAAGCCCGAGACCACGGCCGCGAACAAGAAGCCGGCCTGGGTATCAGGGGCGACGGGATTCGGCGTCGCCGCGAGATCGTTCACGTTGCTGACCGTCAGCACGTAGACCGGTCCCGGCCAAAGCGTTGATGTGCTCAAGGTGACGGTCCTGCCGTCAGGCGCCAGCGCGGCGCCGGTCACAGTGACGTTCCGGTCGATGGCGTAGTTGGCCGGGTTCTCGGCCCCGCCCGGCCCTGAGCCGGCCTGGACCGGCTCGCTGAAGACCACGGTCACCACGTTGGGGTCGCCCAGCGAACGGACCGCGTCGATCGTGGGTGGCGTGGTGTCGCTTAAGGTGGTGACCGGCGCGGGCGTGCTCTTGGGGCCTTCGAGCCCCACGCCGTTGACTGCGGCCACTTCGTAGACGTACGAGGTGCCCTCGCTAAGTCCCTCGTCGTGGAAGCCGGTCGACAGCGACGTGCCGGCCAGCGCGCCGTCGCGATAGACCTTGTAGGCCGCCACGCCGCTTTCCGGGTCGTCGGCCGGGTCCCAGGTCAGGTCCACGTCATGCGGGCTCAGCGGCGTGGCCTGAAGATTGGCCGGGGCGGTGGGCGGGGTCGCGTCGTTGGGGATGAACGACGTGACCAGGGCGATCCCGTCGCCCGTGCCCAGGTTGCGGCTGTACTGCCGGTCCGTGCCGTTGTTCCAGTGCTCATGCGCGCCCAGGCTGGCCAGGCCCGTGCCGTCCCCCTCGGGGTCGTAGAAGGTGCCCGAGGGCGGGTCGTCGGCCAAGGCCGCCTCGTGCAGGTAGTTATCGGCCTTCTTCATGAACGACTGCGAGGCCGCGAACTCGTCGAGCAGGAAATCGGCCGCCACCGAGTCGATGGCCACCGGGTCCTGCGACATGAACAGGCTCGAGGTCCACCCGTTGTTGAAGGGCGCCGACTGGAAGCGGGCCGGGTTGGCGCCCACGTTGTTGGTGCCGTACAGGCCGTCGATCGTGTAGAGCATCGTCTTGCCGCCTACGTGCTCGTGCCCGATCAGGTCGACGAAGGGGTTGTAGGTGCCCATGGGCTGGGCGTCGCAGTCGATGTAGCTGTGCTCGCGACCGTTGATGCTGCCGTAGTGATTCTTGGACGTCAGCGTGACCCCGGCGGTCGAGTGGCCCTTCATCAGCGCCATGTTGATCAGGTACTCGGCGTCGAACAGCGACTGCGGGATGCCGCTGCCGCAGCCGTTGCTGACCGAGTAGTCGATCGTGCCGGTGCGCCACTGGACCAGCTCGCGCCCGCCGGTACCGCTGCGGTCCTCGAAATGGACGTCGGGGAACTGGGCCTTGCACTTGTCGAATATCTTGTCGGGGATCAGGCGCACGGCGTCGTAGAGCGTGATCATATCCTGGGGGATGCCCGCCACGTTGACCATTTGCCGGAGCATGGCCAGGGTCATGTGGGGCGAGGCGTCGAGCTGGTTGTCGGTCTCGCCGTAGCTGCCGTTGCAGTTATTGAGGTTCAGCTTCACGGCGATCCGCTCGGTGGGCTGGTAGCCGACGTCGCCCTTGCCCTTCTGGAGGTTGTAGTGACGGAACAGGGCGTCCCAGGCCGCGGCGTCGGTCTCCTCGCCCGTGAGCCAGCGCAGGGATGTGGAGACCATGCCGTCGACGGCCGCCTGGTCGGTGCCGGTATCTTGCCACCAATAGCCGGTCGAGCCGTCCCAGGGGGTGGCGGCCGGGTCGCGGACCCACGTCACCCTCCCCGGGTGAATCCCCTTGGCTTCGCCGACCGGCTGGTTGGCGTGGTACTCCTCGATGGTGATCGAGGCCGTGCCCACGTTGCTCTCGGCGTACCCGTCGTTGGCCGTAAACTGGAAGCGGTCGGTGCCCTGGAGAAAGTCGCCGTTCGGTGTGTAGGTGAACGTGCCGGCGGCGTTGTCGATGGTGACCGTGCCGTTCGCGGGACCCTGGCCCGGCACGATCGAGTAGGTCAAGGGGTCGCCGTCGGGGTCGGAGCCGAGAAGCGCCCGAGTGATCGACAGCCCCTTCTCGCCCGAGGCGCTGAAGTCCTCGACCACCGGCGGATGATTGTTCCACTCCGCGGCCGGTGTCACTCCGTACGTGGCCATGCCGTGCTGCGGAGCCGTGCCGGCCAGCACGCCGCCGCTCACGTCGGCCGGTGCGATCGGCGTCTCAACGTGCGACAGCTCCTCGGCCGCCTTGATCCGCCAGTTGCCGAGCGAGAGCGTGAAGCTCGACTCCGCCGCGCCCATGTTCCATACCCGGGCGATCACGCCGGCCGGGTCGATCCCGTCCTCGGCCGGCTTCAGCGCCCACAGCAGCACGTCCGCGTCGGAAATGGTGACCAGCGAATAGCTGTCCTCCGCATACGGGCTGGCGGCGTCGCCAGTCACGGTGCCCGAAATCGGGGGATTCTGATGGGCCAGGGCGAACCGCATTGCCTCGGGCTCGTCGTGGGCCCCGTGCGTCCGCAGGGCGAACCGCTGCAAAAAGTACGTGTCGCCTCCCTGGTTTTCGATGCCCGAGCCCGCGCTGCCCCCCACGCGCCCGCCGGCGAGCACGCGGAGCCGGGCACTGTCGGTTCCCTCGTTGTCGATCTCCGTGTAGGTGCTTTCGCCCACCTTCATGAAGTAGCAGTCGGCGTTTGAAAGGGTCACGCCCACGTCGCCGGCGCCGTCGGTCACGTCCGCGAAGTGGTTGAGCGTCAGCCAATCGACCCGGGCCGAGCGGTCGGCGTAATGGCCCCCCTCGCTCACTTCGGCCGCGTTCAGCGCCGTGCCGGTCTCCTCGTGCCACACGTCGGCGGCGTCGAGGTTGAATCCGAAGTTCCAGGTGTAGTCGTCCGTGCCGTCGAAGTTCTCGGTGATCTCGTTGGCCACGTCGATGCGGTCGGAGCCGCGCCAAAGCGTGATCCGCGTGGTGTGGGCCAGCGGGGCGGCGGCCTCGGCCTTGAGCGTCACGGAAACCGGCCCGGTGGTCTCGACCGTGAGTGTTCCCGTGCTCGCTCCCAGGTCGTTCAGGTACCGGCCGCCAGACGCGCGGACCATCTCCCGATCGCCCCGGGACTTGTCGATCCAGCTCGTGATGGCCCCGTTCTCGGCGATCGTGATCCGGTAGTAGTCGTTCTCCACCACATTGCCGTTGACGGTGGCGGCGTCCGAGAAGGTCTGCCCCGCCCCGGGCCGGACCTCGAAGACCTTGTACCCCACGCTCGGCACGTCCTCGGCAAAGACCTGCAAGAAGTCCTGGCTGTCGCGCGAAACGAGTTGGCTGGGCGTTTCCAGGCCCGTGGTCAGGTCCACCACGTGTACGGGCCCGCCGCCGCTGTAGGGGTACTCGACCACGTCGGTCCGCGTCCAGCTTAGCGGGTTGAAGGCGAAGAGCCGCTCGTAGGTGCCGCTTGCCTGGATCATCCCGCCCAGGGCCGCGGCGGCGTCGGACTGAAGCGTGTCGACATACGACTCGATCCCATCGACCAGCCCCCGCTGCCAGTCGAGGCGCTGCTGCTTGGCGGCGGCCGACTTTCCCCACATGTTGATGTCGTGTTCGGCGTAGAGGCCCAGGTTCATGAACGCCTGGTCGCGGGCCGTCTCGCGCCCGTCCATGAACGTGGGGTCTTGGAGGCTGACGATCGTGGCCATGGCCTCCGCCCCGCGGAGCTTCTCGGTGGATCGCTTCAGCCGCGCCGAGGTTTCGGCCAGCGTGGCCACGTAGAGGTCCCACTCGTTGCCGTAGCTGGCCGTGAGGCTGGGGATTTGGCCGGCGTACTCGGTCTCGAAGTCCTGGTAGAAATCGACCATGTTCGAGCAGATGACCTGGCGGCTGCCCGGCACGGTGAGGTTTTGGGCCCAGACGTCGAGGTGAACGCCCGTGGTCGCAAGATCGTCGTGCCCGTAGCCGAACACGCCGATCACGTCGTAGGGGTACCGAGCCCGGAAGCCGGGGTCGGTATCGACGTAATTCACCGTGATGTCGGGCCGTTCGCTGGGGTAAGAACCCCGGGCCTCGGCGTAGCCTCCCACCTGGTCGCTGCCCACGAGCGAGGGCCACTTCATGAGGATCTGGCGCCCGTCGCGCCCGGTGAAGTAGAATATCTCCCGGTCGCGGTCGCGGAGTTCGCTGCCGGGCACGCGGGTATCGCCGCCCCAGTTACCGCCCCAGCTATACTTGGCCCCGGCCCCGGCCCACAACGACATCAACCCCAGCGGGTATGTGGGGTTTTCGCATGACTCGGCAAACTCGAACCGCACGTCGTACTCCCGTTCGATCCGGCCCGGGTAGTACATCCCCCGGAGCACCGCCTCGGCCGGCATCCCGCCCTGAGAGACCATTAGCGGCGTGATCGGCACTTTGATATGGCCCGAGTGGATCGCGTCGATCACGCCCTGGAAGTCGGCCTCGGTCTTTGTGGGGTCGTGCTCGTAGGCCCAAAGCCAGTAGCTGCCGTCGGCCGAGAAGCGGCTCTGGTACTCCGAGGGTTCGGTCTGCGTGGCGGCGGCGCGGGCCACGTAGTAGTCGAGCATCTCCACGAAAGCCTGCTCGTACGTGGCCACGTCGGCCGTCCAGAACAGATCGGTGTGGTCGTCACAGGCGAGGTAGATCCGCTTGGGCAGGAAGTCCGGGCCGGGCCCGCCGAGCGGGACGGGCTGGCCGCTTAGAAGCTCGCGAGGCTCGAGGGATTCGACGCCCGACCAGCGCACCGAGCCGGCGTCGCCTCGGGCCCGGTTGTTGCCGGCCCGCGCCCCCTTGCGCGGCGCCCGCGGCGGATTGCCATACTTTCGGCGCATGACCGGGCCCCCCATGGAAGAGACCGCCAACAAGGAGGCAAGAAGGGCAGGCATTTCTTGCCGGAACGGCGTGAAGGGTGCTTCGCGCAGAATATGCCTGGTCCCTTTGTCGTTCCGGCGAGCCGTCTCCTTCCGAAGCCGAATATAGGAGGGAATGGCAAACGCGTCAAGCTTCTTGCGGCTCCGTGGGGGGGGCTCCGCGCGAGCGGCGGGTTCGGCTATCCTGTGGAGACGCAAGAACCGGCGGACGCCCTTTGGGCGAAGCACCCTCCGGCCGTCGAAGGCTAGGGGGTGCCTGTACCGTTTCGCGCCCCGAGAGATACGAGGCAGTGACATGACGCCGATCCACGAAGAGCTGGCCGGGCGCACCGTGATGGTCGTCGGGGGACCCAGCTCGGGAAAGACCGCTTGCGCACGGGAGCTCGCCCGGGCGCTGGCCGAGCGGGCCGGCCCGGCCGCGCTGGTCAGCGCCGACATGGGCCAGCAGGCGATCGGGGTGCCCACCTGCATGGTCCTTTCGACGGCCGAGTCCTACGACCGGGCCTCCGCCGCGTGGTTCGTCGGCGACGTCTCCCCCCGGAGCAACATGCTCCCCAGCGTGGTCGGAACGGCCCAGCTCGTGCGCCGCGCCAAGGCCGAGGGGGCAAAGACGGTGGTGATCGACACCACGGGCTTGATCGAGGGTCAGCCGGGGCTGGTGCTGAAGTACCACAAGGCACTTGCCGCCGGGGCCGACGCCGTCGTGGCGCTCCAGCGGGAATCGGAGTTGGAGCTGCTGCTCGGGATGCTCGGCGGGCTGTGCCCGACGGTCCACCGGCTGCCGGTGCCGCCCGAGGCGAAGGACCGCAGCGCCGACCAGCGGGCCGTGTATCGCCGCGAGCGGTACGGGGAGTATTTCCGCGAGGGCGACCTGCTGCGGGTCGACGCCGGTCGCCTGCTGGGGCCCGATTGGGCGCCGGACCCCATTCGCCGGCAGGAATTTCCCATGCCCGGCGCCGTGGTGGGGCTGCTCGACGCAGACGACTTCTGCCTGGGCATCGGCCTGGTCGAGAAGCTGCTGCCGGGCAAGCTTGTGCTGCTGACGCCCTGGTCCGACGCCGAGGCCGTGGTTCGGATGAGGCTCGGCAAGCTGCGCCTGGACCGTCAGGCGGACTACGTCGAGACGCGCACACTCGGCTGAGAGCTGGCCAGTCAGTAATAGTCGTCGTTCGCTCTGCGAACGAACGTCCTTTCGCGGAGCGAAAGGCGACTACGTGCGACGTCTGCCTCCTTTTTGCCCGGCGTCTCGGGTTGTCGCCCGCTCGTGACCGCTTCACTCGGTTTCGACGCGCACGGCAGCGTCGCCGGCGGGCAGCTCGACGGTGAGCCGGCCGTCCTCCGAGCGGGACGCGCTTGCCGGCAGCGGCTTGCCGTCGCGCGAAAGCGTGAGGCGGCGGGCCGTCAGCGAGACCCTCACGGCCACGTCCGTTTCGATCTCGTAGTTGTTCGGCTCGACGCGGCGGAGCGAAACCGAAGTGCTCGCGCGGACCTGGTCCCCCACGCCGTATTCCCAGAGGCGCAAAGCGCCCTCCGCGCCGAAGTCCTGTGGCTCGACCGGCGGCCCGTCAAGCTCGAACGTGGTTTCCTCGACCGAGGCTGCGCGCCAGAACTTCGTCAATGCCTCGTTCGAGGCGACCAGGCCGTGGCGCACGCCGGTCACCGGCGTGGGCAGGCCCAGGGCGCAGGTCACCTTGCCCGCCGCCGGGTCCACGCCGGTAATCCGCGAGCGGAACAGATCGGCCCCGCGCAAGAGCGTGATCTTGGTGCCCGCGCCGCTTGGCTCAGTTTCGACGGCGGTGTAGCTGGTGGTGTAAGCGTGGGGATCGTTCTCGGGCAGCGCCCCGATTTCGAGAATGCACGGCCGCCGGGAGGCAGGCCAGCGGGCGTCGATGCGGATTGTCTTGCCGAAGTAGTCGACTTCGACGACGTCTGCCCGCCGTTCGCGCTCGGCCGGTTCGATCCGCACGCCCGGGGCGTCCAGCAGCGTGCCGCCCACGAGGGTCGCCTGGCGGAGCCCTTGGGCATCTTCTGAGTAGTGGGCAAACTCGCCGGCAATCTCCAGCGGCCCGACGCGCCGCGTCTTCTCCGGCCGGCCGTCGGCGAAGCAGACGTCGGTGCGTCCCTCAGGCAGTTTCAGCTCGACGGCCACGGCCCGAAGCGCGTCTGTCTCGTTGTCCGGGATCGGCAGTGATCGCTTCCCAAGCACGAAGGGCTCTCCGGCGTAGGGCTCGATCACGGCGGGGAAGACCGATTCCAGCCCGGCGTCCGATTCGGACGTGTCGTCGGTCCTTCGCTGCACCATCAGGCAGGTGAGCTGGTAGTCCCGCACCTTGCACAGCAGGTCGGCTTCCATGGCCCGGGCGCCCTGTTGGCCGAACAAGCTCAGCCTGGTGAACTTCTGTGGGGCGTCGGGGTCGTACGCCGACTGCATCATGTACTTCTCGGTCCCGTAGCGGCGCTCCGATTCGCGCACCAGCGGCCACGTGGCTTCGAGGACCCCGGGAGCAGTGCCCGAGTGCTTCGTCTCCGGCAAGGCGCCGAACAGGCCAAGGTACTCGCGGTCGGCCGCCGGGGCTTGGGCGATCGGCACGCGGCCCTGCGAATTGATCTCTAGCAGCTCGCTCACCGAGGCGTGGAAGCAGTAGGTGTGCCGGCGCCCGCCGCGGGTGCGGAATACGTCGAACACGCACGACTGGGGTGTGACGACGTCGCTGGGCAGGTCTTGCGGCCTGCCGCCCATTTGCTCGGGCGTTAGCGCCCGGGAGCCGGAGCCCTCGCTGACGTCGATCAGGGCCACCTGGCGGCGGAAGAGGGTGGCCTCGCCCGGCGGTACGCTTTGGGCCATGAGGTATCGGGCACCGGGCGCGTCGCTCAGGGCGCGGACCCAGCAGTGCCGGTTATGATCCAGACCGTCGACCTCCACGACGTTGTGCACGCGGGTATGGCTGTCACCCGGCTCGCTGTAGCCGCCGCGCTGCCCGCCGTCGACGGTCATCGGCATTCCGTGGGCGTGGAGCTGCAAATCGAGCGAGTCGTTGTGGGCGTGGCCGTGCCCGACGCCCACGCGCACCACGACCGAGCGGCGGAAGCGGAAGTCGTCGTGCTCGATGCCCGATTCGAGATAGGCGGCCCAGCCCGGCAGCACGCGGCTGCGGTTCTCCAGCCATGGCGGCCGGCGCATCTCCTTGGCGGCTTGTTCGATGCGCTTCAGCTCCTCGGGGGTGAAGGCGTCGTGGTTGCCGTAGTGCCAGAGGACGTAGGCGAACTGCGGGTCGGCGGTCCACGCCCATCCTTTGACCACGTCGAACGCCTCGTGCTTTTCGTAGAAGTGGTGGGCGTAGGCCTTGTCGGCGCCCGTCACGCTCCCGATCCGCGGAAAGTACAGCCCGGCCGTCCAGTGCCGCGGCCAGAAGTAGGTGGAAACGACCACTTTAGGATACTGCGCGCGGTCGACCAGGTCGAAGCGGGGATTCCCCCCGGCCTCGAGGTACCGGCTCAATGACCCCGCGATCCGCCCGGCCGAGAAGTCGCCCAACACGTAGGAGCGCGAGCCGATCGGGCTGCGCCCGTCGCGGTCCGTGTTGGAGATCATCAGGTCCTGAATGCCGGCCGAGGGGTAGGGGTAGTAGAACGTCCGGTGGAACATCCATTCGAGCCACGGGTCGGTCACCGAGTTGTCGCCGAGGAACACGGCGAGCTCGGCGATGCGGGCCGGCTGGCGCCCGTCGCCGTACCACTGGTAGCGGAGCACGCGCTTGGCCGCGGTCTGCACGAGGAAGACGTCGAGCAGCTCGATCACGTCGTCGGGCGATTTCACCCAGGGTACGAACCGGCCGATCGACTCCGCCAGCTCGCGGTTGTCCTTGAGGTAGTCGAACAGCCCGTCGTAATGAACCAGCGGCTCGTGAAACTCGATGAAGCTTCCGTAGACGTTCTGGTTCGCCACGCGGCGGCGCAGCAGCGTTCGGTTGCGGAACCAGGAGTCGTTGGTCACGGCCTTCAGTGCCCGGGCGCAGTCGAGCGTGGGGAACTGGTAGGCAAACCGCACCAGTGCCACGGCGGCGTCGCGCACCAGTTCGCTCTCGCCGTGGGCCAGGTACGAGTCCGCCCCCGCCCGAATCAGCCCCAGGTACTGTTCGAGGCGGCCTTCGGCGGCCCGGGCCACGGGCCAGTACGCGTGCCCCTTCGTCGGATCGCGGGGATCGGGGAAGAACAGGCCGGCCCCGTCGGCCTTGTGGGGGAACGGATCGGGCAGCGCGCGGCCCGCGGCCAGATCCGCCATGGTGTATTCCAACCCAAGCTTCTCGTTCACCATCAGCACGCCGGCCCGGTCGGCGTCGAACGGGCGGCCCCGCGCCGGATCGACCCACCGGCCGTAACGCTCGTCGATCTGCTCGACGGTCATTCCCGGCGCGCCGCGCGCGAGCGTCGAGCCGCGGGGCTGCTCGCCCCGGCCATACCGGGTCTCGGCAAGCTGCACGTTGGGGTGGGCGAGCCCTTGCCAGATGAGCGCGTCGCGCCGCAGACGCTCCTCTTTCGAGCGCGGCTCTTCCGCCGGCTCCTCGGCGTCCGCCGTCCGACGCCGGCTGTGCCACGTCATGCGGCGTTTCACGGCGCGGCGCTCGCACCCGGCCAGGGCGTCGTCGAGCGTGACGTTGTGAACCAGCAGGTCGGTCAGGCTCCCGTCACCGAGCGTCAACTCGGCCTGATACCGCCGCCGGGCCGGGGCGTGGAAGTACAGCTCGGCCACGCTGTAGAACGCGTCCTGGTAGCCGATGCGCAGCCGATGTCTGCCGGTCTCGCCCTTCAGGCCGTCGTTGACGCTCATCTCGACGAAGACCGGCAGCAGGAAGGGCCGCAGCTTCTCCGTGGGCACCGCGCCGATCACGCGCACACAGTACATCCCGGGCCCCAGCTCCCCGAAATCGAGCCGGAACACCGGGTCGCCCGGCTTGCAGCGGACGACCGGGACCGGCTCGCGGCGGTTGCCGGTGCCCAGCGGCTCGTCCTGGCGGGGCACGTAGTAGACCGGCTCGGCGTACTGCTCGACCTGATCGGGCTCCGCCCCGGGGATGCCGGGCGCCACGAAGTTCTTCACCATGCTCTGCCGGTCGAAGAAGCTACGCACGGGGCAGTACTTGTGCCAGTAGGTTCGGTAGTGCTCGACGGCGCCGTTGTAGAGCCAAAGCTCCGGCTGGTTTTCGATCGGCCGAACGGGCTCACCGTCCTCGCCCGGCTCCAGCAACACGCCCGGCTGGCCCGGTGGCTCGCCGTGCTGGGTGGGAAAGGGGGGCAGCTTCACCCCGGCCAGCGGGCCGCCCGTCTCGTACTCCCACGGCCCGGCCGCCGGGGAAGCGCTTGGCAGCACGAGGACGACGGCCAGTAGCCAAACAAGCCGTGCGGGGGTGGATTTGGCGGTCATCGGTTCGGCTCCGGTGGGTCACTTGGACGCTGTCGGGGAAGTGCTTGTAGTAACCCGATTCATCGGGTTCGGCTATGGAAAGACGGTCTTTGGCGGGCTCCGGACCGCATGAATACGGTCACTACGAACATTTCGGACAGCCTTTTGCTGCTCAGTTATCCGCGGCCAGTTTCGCCGGCTTGCCCGGCGGGAGGCGCTCGATCACGAAAGCGGCGCAGTCGAGCCGGTAGGGTTCGCTGTCGCGGTAGCGGGGCATGTAGTGGCGGTCACCCGGCTTGGCGTAGACCGTGCCGGAAGCGAAAATCCGCCCGTCGGGGAGGAACGCAAACCGGTTGAGGTCCTTTGGGCGTCGCCCCTGGTGGCCGACGATCAGGCCGTAGTAGAGCGTCTTGCCCGAGCGGAGGTCGACGCTGTACAGCGCCATCGTCCGTCCGGCGATGCGGTCTTCCGCCTGCACACGGGGCATGAAGAACATCTTCCCGTTGTGCAGGTTGTAGGAGCCGAGCTCGATGACCATGATCGACGGCCGCTCGACCGTTCGCCGGATGGCCCCCCGCTTCAAGTCCAGCTCGTACAGCGCGTCGTCGCCGATCCCGACGGCCGTGGGCTTGCCGTCCTGCCAGGGTGCCCAGCGCACGTCCCACGTTCCGGTAACCGTGGCCACGCGCTCGGCCTTTCGCAGTTCCGGGTCGACGCGGTAAAGGTAGCACGTGGGCGTGATGTCGTCGGTGCTCTCCCGGGCACGGCGCTTCTGTTGGAAGGACTCCCGGAGCTTCAGATCCGGCACGACGCCGAAGATCGTCCCGTCGGGCCCGAGCACGATTTCCGCCGGCTGCTCGGGGAAGGGGAGCCGCCGGGGCTTGCCGGCGATGTTTCCCTCCTCGTCGAGCGTCAGCCGGTGCCATTCGAGCGGCCCGTAGTGGCGGCGGCCGTAGCCCAGCCGGACGTAGAGTGCGTTGCGCTCCGAATCGCCGCCTAAGCGAAAGATGCCCCGGTCGCCGGGAAAGGGGATGCCCAGGCTGCGGGACTCGCCCGTGGCCGGGTCGTACTCGACCACCGGCGAGCCTAGGAACCGCCGTGGCTGCTCGCCGGGCGAGCAGGGGAAGTTCCAGCCGCCGTAGTGCGGGTCCTGGCCCGTGAGGTAGATTTTGCCGCCCAACTCGAAGAGGCTGCTGTGCATCATGTAGGGCACGGCGTCTTCGCGGTCGATCCCGGCCATCGACGCGATGTCGCCCAGAAGCTGGACCCGGTTCTCCTTCGGGTCGAAGGCGAACACCGGGCCGCTCTGGGAGCTGTGGTGCGGCATCATGCCGAAGTAGAACCGGCCGTCGGACGCCGGAAGATACGGGTCGAACGCCCTATCGGCGTATTCCGACAGGTCGTAGAGACTGCCGAGGTACTTTGCCCGGACCGTCGGCTCGCCGCGGTAGGCGTGATTCATAATCGCGTTCCACTGGGCGTCGATTGCGTCGAGCATCGGGTTCTGGTAGATCTGCAGCACGGTCCGCTTCCCGTCGCCGGCCAGCACGGCGATGTCCCCCGAAGGCATCATGCGCAGCCAATGGACCTGGCTGAGCGGACGGTCGTCCGACGGAGCCAACGGGCCGAGGCGCACGGGCGCGGCGCCGGGGCGGTCGACGAACAGCTCGGCCGGCCGGTCCGGCTTGGGTCCCGGCACGGCGCGGCACGCAAACCCTTCTTCGAGGTGTTCGATCTTAAGCAGGTCCTCTCGCTCGGCCCGCTCGAAACACCGCCGCCACCGGTCGATGCCGGCCCAACGGTCCTCCAAGGCGGGCTCCCGGGCTGAAGCGGCCAGGTCCGCGACGGCGGGCAGGCGGTTGATTTCCTCCTGAGCCGAGTCGTAAACCAGCCACAGCGTATCCTTGGCCGCGCCCTCCGGCTCGATGCCGAAGTAGATCGCCTCGTGCCCGCGGATGATCAGCCGGACCGCGCTGGCTCCGACGCGGCTGAGCCGGTCGAACTGCCCGGGCACGGGCACCTGGTCTTTCAGCCGGAGTGCCGGCGGATGCTCGGCCGCATAGGCCCCCGGCGCCCCGCCGGCCACCAGCAGCCCGAGCAACGCCACCGCAGGAATCCGCTTTGAACGACGCATGGCTTGACCTCCTGCATTGTCGGACAACGGAAACGTACAGATAAGCCAGGTCCCTCCTTCGTTGCTCCGGGACGTTCACGGCATCAGGTTAGCATGGGGCGCCCGGGCGCACAACCTAATGGGGGGTACGTTTCCGGTGTGCAACCGGAAAACCAACCCTTGCGTCACGGCTCGCCGGCGTTCATCTTGGAGGACGGCCCGGCGAAGTTCCGACCCGGCCTATCCGCGGCAGGAGCTTTGCCACGCGGCCCGTCCCGCTGGTGACCACGCGACCTTCTTCCTTCCACCCCCGGACAAGGAGCCCGTCATGTCACGGCTCTTCCTGCTGCTCACGCTCGTATGCTGTACGGGGTTGTCGATGTCGGACCGAGCCGTGGCCGCGACGTGGTGGCAGGCGGGCCCCGCCGCCGTGCCGGTGGCCGAGCTGCCGATGGACTTGGAGCAAGCCAAAGAGCTATGGGACGTCGGCACGGGAATGAACGTGGTGGACGACGAAATCCTGCGGCGGCCCGTGATCGAGCACACGGGCAGGGGCCTCGGGGTTTTGCGCACCAAGGCGCCGCTGGTCGGCACCTGCGAGCTGACGGCCCTGGTCCGCATCACTGAAGAGAAGGCAAGCGGTCACACGGCCACACTCTGTCTCGGGGTGACGGGCGATAGCGAGCCGGGCGACGCGGCCTACTCGCTCGGCGCGGCGTCGTATCCGCAGACCGGGCGGTTCAACCTGCGGCTCACCCCGGCGTTCGGCTCCGGTGCCACGTCCGTCTATCAAGACTCGGGGCCGATGCGTTCCGACCCGGTGCGGATTCATTGGCCGCGTTCGGTGACCGTGGGCGACCGTTACCCGACGATCTCACCCGTTTGGGACCCGGCCCTGCGCCGAGAAATCGAGGCCGGCATGGCACAGGTTCCGCTGGTGCACGAGAGCTGGTTTCGGCTGCGCATCGAGCACGGGCGCGATGCGGTGCGCCTCTACCAGGACGGACGGCTGGTGGCGGAGCGGCGGCCGCCGGGCCGGGTCGAGGGCGATGCCGCTTTGTGGTTGCGGGGCAACGTGCGCGTGGCCGAGCTGACGATTCGGCACACCGGCGAGCGGCCCGGGGGGTTTTACCCTGTGCCGATCGGCAACGTCTGCAACGCCCGGGCCGCGGGTGCCGGCGGTCCGGCCGGGCTACGGGCCGACTCGCTGCCGCCGGCCGGCGTGCCGGTTTCGGTTGAGCGGGTGCCTTTTGTCTTAGCCGAGCGCGGCGCCGATGACCACGTCGACGTGGGCACCAGCCTGTTTCACTACCGCAACCAGGACGGCTTCTTCAGCGCCCGGACCACCTGGCCGCGCCCCGGCCAGCTCGACCCGGCGCGAATCCTGCTAAGCGTTCCCAACCGGCCGTACGCTCGGCTGTGGTTGATTGCGGCGTCTGACGATCGGCCGAACCACGTGCCGGTGGTCTGTGCGAGGTTCTACCGGCCCCAGGCCGGCTTTGCGATCGACGCCGAGGCCGATGTGCCGGCCCTTTCGGCCCAAAGCGGCCCCGAGTCGGCCCGCCGCCTGCCGATCACGCTGGCCAACGGAAAGCCCGGCAGCCTTTGGCTGGTGCCCATCGAGCTCGACCCGGTCGCCATCGGCTCGCAGTTTCGCGACGAGATGACGCTTTCGATCGAGCTAACCAAGCGGGTCTACGACTATCGGGCGTATCCCGACCCGGCCGCCTACGATCGGTTTCAAGGAGGGCTGCCCAGCAGCGTGCGGATCTTCGCCGTGACGCTGGAAGAAGCACCACTGCGACTGATCGCCTCGGGGAACCGCGCGGGCAATGTCTACGTCAGCCCCGAGGAGCCGGTCTGGAACGTCGAAGTCGACAGCCACCGCCGGCAGGCCCTGCCGGTGCAGGTCAGGGTGACCGTCACCGATCCGGGCGGCGAGCACCGCGTCGTGCAGACCAACGGCGAGGTCGGGCCACAGATGACGGCCGTCTTCGAGTTGCCCCTTTCCACCGCGACGTTCGGGCTGCACCGGGTGCTGACCGAGGTGGAGGCCGCCGGCCGGACCTTTTCGCAAGAGGGGACCTTCGTGCAGCTCCCCTACGACACGCGCCGGGCCACCGCGGCCGACAGCCGCTGGGGGCTTTGGTGGTGGCGAGGCGGGCACCTGACCAATCCCAACGAGGAGGAAAGTCTCTACTTGCTCCGCGCGGCCGGGACGCGCGTGGCCGGCGCCAAGGACCTGGCGACGCGCCGCCGTTGGGGTATGGTCCCCAACCCGCGGATCCTCGTGCGCAGTCCGGAGAAGTGGGCATACAAAGACCCTTACGACCCGAAGGAGTACGCGCGGTTCAGCGAGGAGATCGGACGCAAGGCCGCCGAGCAGCTTCTCCAAAGCCCCGACATCCAGTACTTCCCCTTGTTCGGCGAGAACTCCATCTCGCTGCCGCTGACGTACGGCGTCCTTCCCCGCTACATCGGCGAGCCCGAATATGTGCTCAACGACCAGGAGAAGGCCCGGCTCCGGGCGAGCATCATCACGGCCAAGGCGGCCACCGAGGGCATCCGCAAGCACGCCCCCGGGGCCAAGGTCTGTTTCGGCTGGTGCGAGCCGACGTTCAGCGTGCCGTTCATGCGGGCCGGGTACTCCAAGGAGCTGATGGACGCGATCGGCTGCGACTCGCCGCAGTTCGAGCGCCCGCCCGAGATGCCCATCCGCTCCGTGGCACCCAACCGGATGTGGATCCTTCAGCAGGAGCGCAAGCGCCTCGGCTACGACGACGTGCCGGTGATCCACACGGAATCGTACTTTCCGACGAGCCACCGGCTCGCCCTGGGCCCTCGCGGCTCGGCCGACCACTACGTGCGCACGTCGGTGCTGTCGCTGGCGCTGGGCACCACGCGGCTCATGTGGTGCTTTACGCTGCACGACTGCGCCGACTACTGGGGCTCGACGCACTACGGGTGCATCGGGGTCATCGGCCGCCGCCCCGAGTACAACCCCAAACCGGCCTTCCCGGCCTACGCCACGATGACCCGGCTGCTCGACCGCGTGGAGTACGACGGCTACGTGCCGACCGGCTCGCTCACGGCATACTGCGTGCGCTTCAAGGGCTCGGGCCAACTGATCCATTGCCTGTGGACAGTGCGCGGCCGTCGCGACGCCACCTTGAGCGTTGCCGACTCGGACGGCGTCGTCCAAGTCGACGAGAACGGCAACGAGGCCCCGCTGGAGCCGGCTGACGGCGCGGTGACGGTGCGTCTCTCGCCCACGCCGATCTGGGTCGTGAGCCGAGGGCCCGTCGAGAAGATCGAGCCCGGCCCGGCAACGCACGACGAGAAGCCGCCCAAGCACACCGTCGAGCTCGATCCGCTCGACCAGCCGTGGACCTACGAGCCGGGCGCCTACGAGCGCTATGCCACGAACCACTGGGACCTGCCGCGGTTTCCCGGCTCGATGCAGTCCGAGGCGGTCGAGTCGCCGGAACGCGGCGGCGCGGTGTGGCAGATCACGCTGGACGAGCCGGGGAAGGAGCGGAAGCTGGCGGCCTTCTACGGGGTGTTTCGCCCCAAGGCCCCGATTGCGATTCCCGGCAAGGCCGCCGCCCTGGGCGTTTGGGCCCGCGGGCAATCCAACTGGGGACGGATCATCTACGAGATCGAGGACGCCCGGGGCGAGGTCTGGCAGAGCATCGGTGCCAAGGACGCCTGGAACTGCGACGACACGCACTGCTGGTCGTACTTCAATTTCGACGGCTGGCGCTACCTGGAGTTCCCGCTGCCCGGCCACCTCGCCGGCGACGGCTATCGCCAGAAGGACACGGTGTGGTGGAACCACAGCGCCGAGGGCGTGGTCGACCTGCCGATCAAGCTCACGCGGATCATCATCGAGCACCGCACGCACAACGTCTACGTCAACGACTGCCTGCCGGTGGCCGATCGCAGCGTGCAGTTGGACCGGTTGCTGGCCGCGTACCCGGACGCCGAAGCGATGACCGACGCCCCGGTTCGGCTCCAGCGCGCGGCCGCCGGCGCGGTGCAGGCTCCGTCGGCGAGCGGGACGGCGCTGCGCAACCCGATCACCGTGCTGAAGGAAGATGGCACCGGCGCGCCTGCGGCCATCGCCAAGGTCGCCCCGCCGGAGGAGCGTCACGACGGCACGCGGATCATGGTCGGCGTCCGGCCGGTGAGCGGGGCCGTGGAGTACCGGGTCTACGTTTCGGCCTACGCCGACGGGGCCGGAGCCGAAATGATGGCCCAGGGCGAGGAGCCGGAGCTATTGGTCACGAAGCTGCGGCCCGAGGTGCCCTTGTACCTGTTCGCCACGTATCTCGACGCCGAGCGGCGCGAGTCGCCCCCCTCGCCGGCCCGGCGCGTGCTGCTGAAGGACGAGTTTCCCATGAAGTAGGCCGGGAATCGCAGCCTACTCGGGCATGTTACGCTTCGCGTCCTCGTCCAGGATTCCGTCGAGGAGCAGATTGCAGACGACGGGTCCCCGGTCCGTCATCGTGATCCACATGACGTGATCGAACTGGCCGGACTCCGGCCCGCTCAGGGAGCTTTGCCCCCCGGTGGTTGCCAGCCGAAAGTACTTCTGCCCGTTCTTGACCCACTTGCCGTACCGGTGGTGGTGGCCGGCGAACACGGTGTAGTTGCGGCCTTCGAGCAGCTTTTCGATCTCATGGAAGCCGGTGAGCTGAGGTGTCCCGCCTCCGCCCTTGGCGGCCGCCAGCCGCTTTTCGTCTTCGAGCCAGAGGGGCTGGTGGAAGAAGAGGCAGACCCAGCGTGCGTCGCGGTGCTTTTCGAGCACGCCGCTTGCCCACGCAATCTGCTCCTTGCCGATGCCCGCGCCGTAGTTCCGCCCGTCTTGGGAGTTCAGGCACAGGAAGAGCACGTCCTTGTAGACGAACGAGTAGTAGGCGGGGCCGTACAGCTCCTTCCAGATTCCGGCGCTCAAGTCGTTGTTGATGTCGTGGTTGCCGGGCACGCGGTAGAAGGGCACGGGCAGGATCTCCAGGGCCTCGTCGATCTTCCGGCGCTTCTCGCGGACGACGCTCTCGTCCGCGAGCGGCTTCATCCCCTCGCCGTAGCCGTGAATGAAGTCCCCGACGGAGAGCACGAACTCGGGGCGCAGGAGGCGCAGCTTCGCCAACGCGGCCTCGAACACGCCCTCGCGCGGGTTGGCCGCCCTGTCGCTGACGATGGCGAACTGGAACTCGTTGGCGTCGGCGGCGTGGTTCGGGCGCGTCCACGGCGTCGGCTCGCCGGCGGCGACCCCTTGTTGTTGCGCCGCGGCCGGCGGCGCGCAGATCAGCAGCGTGACAAGCCCGACAAAGAGCCACTGCAGCGCTGGTCGGTGTGTGCAAGGTCGAAACATGGCAATCACGGCTCCTTTCTCGAGTGTTGACGTGTTCTGCGAACGGCGGCGATCGACGATCCCATTCGGGGTCCCTGCCCCGCATTTCTCACCGGAGTGTGCCACTGGTGGTTGTTGGACAGTCCGGGAGTTCGGGAGGCACGTCTCCTCAACCCGACGATGTCATGAACCGAAAAGGTGCTTTCAAGGCAATACTGTCGGGCGGTGGGGGGCGACGATGCGGACGCGTGTCGCGCCAGCAGGCGGCAAACCGATCCACCGGGGCGTCAGTTGTCATATCAAACTCCAATGCCGCGAAGTCGCCGCCGCTCTCAACGAGTCGGTCCCAGTCGCCCTCATCGAATTGTAGAAAACCGGCCTCCCACAAAGCGCCGCCGCGCTCGCCTTTGTGCTTCCTGACCTTGTGAACTTCAACCACATAGAGCTCCGGCTCTTCAATTTCCGATATGGTTCCGTCTGCCTCGATCTCGATCGCGACCACAAGCCACACGACGTAACGATCGTGCAAGTGGGTTCTGGAAATCCATTCGTTGACCGGCTGCCACCCTTCAGGCTCGAAATGCCGCTTTGCTTCGACAATAGTGTGTTCGGCATTCGGGAACAGCGTCTGAAATTCCTGTGCACGCGAGAAGTGGCGTACAGCCGAATCGACCACTGTGTCATAGTCCATGCGTGTTACCCCGGTTTCACAGTCAATGTGTAGCGGACGGGAAAATAGAAGACTACGAGTGGAAAGGCCACAGCCCCAATTCTGAACTTATCATTCCACCCAAAATCTCCCCTCGCCGAGGACCTGCAGGGGAGAACGGCAGTCAGGATACCCGATTCTGGTGGTTTCGTAAAGGGTATGGCCCGAAATTACTCCCGAGCGTTGAAGAAGAGGGAGCGCCCGAGGTGCTCACGTTCCTGCCGTGCAGCGGCGGTGGGAATCGGTGCGGGCGTGCGAGCGCCCGCTAAAGCGGCGATGAATCGCCGCACTCCAAAGGCGCGATGCTTCGCCAAAACCTACTGGTTGCCTGGCTTGTGATCGACCGGCAAAGGCCTCGTCTGTCCCGAGCGGTACTCCGCCAGGGCTTCGCCGGCGAAGGCGTCGAGCCTGCCCGCGCGAGCGTCTTCCTCGATCTGTCGGTCCCACTCGTCCTCGAACCGCTCGGGGAGCCAGGCAACCAACCGGAAGAACTCGTCGCGAGGCAGTCCCGCGATGGCGGCCTCGATCTCTTCCACGCTGCTCATGCCGTCAACCTCACCGCTTTCCCAGACAGAGCACCCGCCCGTCGCGCGTCGCGTAGTAGAGCCGGCCGCCGGCCAGGGCCATGCCGTCCCAGAGCGGGGCGGGCAGGGTGTGGCGGGCGATGGGCTTGGCATCGGTGGCGGAGAGGACGCGGAGCTCGCCGTCGGAGCCGGCCGCGAACAGACGGTCGGCGGCCAGCAGCATGGCGTCGACCGACCGGGCGTCGTTCTTCGCTTCGGCGAAGGGGTCGACCTTCCACGCGGCCTTCTCCGCCAGCCGGTGGCTCGGCCAGGGCATCTTGCCCTCGCGGCTTAGGCCCGACGCGGCCCAGCCGGTGATCCACTTCGTCTCGAAGGTCTCGCCCTGGTCGAAGTGGAACTCGCGGCGGTAGATCGTCGTGCTCGCCTGGAGGCAGCCGAACAGCACGTTGTCGCGAAACACGCTCGGGGGCCGCCGTGGGGTGAACGAGGGGATGCGCCGCTGCTGGCGCGGGGCGTACGACCAGCAGCCGCGCGGCACCATGGCCGCCCCGCCGCCGGTGTCGAGCTTGGCGAAGGCGGCCCAGCGGTCGAGCGACATCTCGCCCGACTGGCGATCGAAGACCCAGCGGGACATGCCCACGCCGTCGCCCTCGCGGTGCAAGAGGTCGAAGTTGTCGAACTCCAGGCCCGAGCACTCGTAGAAGCCCTTCTGCGGCACGCTGTCGAGCCGGCGGACCCAGTGGATTTTTCCCACGGCCGGGTCGACCGCGAAGACGAGGATGCCGCCGTCGGCCAGCGACTGCCGGCCGGCCGCGAAGTAGGCCACGCCGTCGACCACCAGCACGCTGCCGGGCACGGGCCAGGGCGATTCGAGCTGGCCGTAGGCGACGATCTGCTCTTCGAGCGGGGCGGCGCGAAGGCGCCAGACCATGCGCCCGTCGTCGGCCCGAAGGCAATAGACCCAGCCGCTCTTGGTGCCGAAGAGGCAAAGACCGCGGTAGAGCGTGGGGGGCGTGTCGACGCGGGCGCCGACCGTGACGCGCCACTTGGTCGAGCCGTCCGCGGCGTCGAGCCCGACGACCTCGTGCCGGTCGGGCCGGGCGATGACCACGCGGTCGCCGGCGATCACCGGCGGGGTGATCGGCCCTTTGACAAAGGGGTTTTCCCGCCAGTCGTCGACGATCGGGCCGGCGAGGGCGTCGTCGCCGAAGTCGGCCGACCACAGCTCGTCGAGCGCCGACGGGGCCGCGGCCGGGGTGCTGCCGCTCCGCCAGGCATCGTGCCGGTAACACGGCCAGTCGGCTTGTTCGCCGGCCTCGTCGTCGTCCGCCGAAACGTCGGGCGGGGCGACGCCGGAAGTCTCCAGCGGGAAGGCCATGGTCTTGGGGTGCATGTCGGCCACGCTGCCGGCCGGCCGCTCGGGAGCCAGGGCGGCGTATCCGCGGAGCATCGGCCAGCAGACGCAGTGTTTCGGCGTCACGTAGATCAAACCGTTGGCCGGCACCCAGCCGCCGTCGCGTCCGCAGGCGGCCTTGGTGATCTGGTGGGCATCCACCTCGCCGGTCTTCAGGTCCGTCAGGTCCATTTCGCCGGAGAGCATGTAGCGGACGGTCATCACCGGCGGGAAGCAGTGGACCAGTCCCGCCGGGTGGGTCACCAGCTCATTGCCCGTCGGAAACTCGTACGCCGACACCTGGATGGGAAAACGCTGGTCCCCCTCGCCGCGCCCGCCGTGCAAGAGCCACATCCGGTCGTCGATGAACATGGCCCGGGCCTGCCGGTTGTGGTTCATGCCCGGCAGGAACGGATGGTCGAGCTGCACGACGCCGTTGTCCGCCGAAACGAGGTGCAGGGCGTTGCCCGGCCCGTCGTTGTTGAAAGTCGACACTTCGTAGGCGATGATCCCGCGGTGGTAGACGGCCCGGCTCACTTTGGTCAGCCAGGGGAACTCGCTGGTCTGGAAGCGGAGCTTGCCGGTCGCCAGGCTCATTGCCACCGCCTCGACCGGCTCGCCGCGGTCGGCGCGGCCCTGGACGAAGGCCACCGTGTCGTCGCCGGCGACCAGGCACCGGGGTTCCGACGCGGCGAACGACCACTTCAGCCCGGCCGACGCGGCGTCGAGCGCCCGGACCGAATCGGCGGTGGCCACGACCAGCGTTCCCTGCTCGCAGAGCACGGTCCGCGGGCGACCGGCGTCGGGGTAGTCGAGCAGCGGCTCGCCCGTTGCACCGTTTACCGCCACGAGCTTGCCGCCGTCGACCACGTAGAGCCGATCGCCGCCGGCCACCGGGGGGGCGTTGCCCGGCCCGAGGTTCTTCATCGTGAAGCGGCCTTCACCCGCCGGCCCGACCACGTCGCGGTGCCAGAGGCGCAGTCCATTGAACCCGTCGCGGGCGAGCACGCCGGCATAGTAGTTTCGCCCCCAGGCGGTGACCATGCCGCGGACCTCCGCCTCGGCCCCGGCCACCCAGCGCACACGGCGGGGCGGGGCGACCGTCGTATCACGGGAAACGGCGTTGCCCGAGGCCGAATGCCGCGGGTGCGACCATTCGTCCATCGCCGGGGGCCAGGGCTTGCGGGCCGCGAGCCAATCGCCCGAGCCGGCGATCTTGCCGACGTCGATGAACCCCGCCGCCGTGAGCCCCTCGGCCGCCGTCTCGCCGCCGGCGAAGAGCACCACGCCGCGGGGGCACAACACGCGGAGGATCTCCTGCGGCGCCACTCGGGCCGCTTGCCCCGCCGAGACCACCAACAGGTTCACCAGGTTCTCGGTATACGGCAGACCGCCCTCTTTCGGCAGACGGTCGACCGAGACCAGGCCGTACGACTTCTCCGCACTCAATCGTGTCCGGGCCCGATCGACGGCTTCAGCGTCGGCATCGAGCACCTGCACCAGGAACCGGCCCGTTTCGGCCAGCTCGACCGCCCGATGGGTCTCCGTCGCGCCCAGTTGGACGCACAGGCCCCCGGTCACCCCCGTGTTTTTCGCCACCCATTCGGCGGAGTTGGGCGCCGGCAAAGTTGACTCCGCTGCCTCGGAGGGCGAGGTGCCGGCAACGACCGCGGCCCAACACAGAATCGCCAGGCGGGGCGCGAGTCGGTTTGGATCGAGTGAAAGTCGCATGCCGTGTTCCCTTTTCGGCTGAAGGTGAGCGTCGGAGCTACAGGATCTTGATAACCGACGCGGCAGGGCAAGTCAACGGTTTGGAAGACCGCCGGCCGCTCGGCCGCGGCGCTTGCATACCGTTCGGCCCGGGGCGATAATGGGCATCCTCGTAATCGATTTGACGAACCTTCCCGTGACCCGTGAACCGGAGACCCACACGATGAAACCATTGGTCACCTTCCTAGTGCTCCTTTGCTGCCTCGCGGCGTTCCCTGCAGCCGCGCTGCCTGCGGCCAATGCCGCCGAGAAGCTGGCCGGCTCGCGCCCGAACGTGATCCTCATCATGACCGACGACCAGGGATACCAGGATGTCGGCTGTTTCGGCTCGCCGCTGATCAAGACCCCGAACCTCGACCGCATGGCCGACGAGGGGATGCGATTTACGGATTTCTACGTGGGCGCGCCGGTCTGCTCGGCCTCGCGCGCGGCATTGATGACCGGCTGCTACTGCGCCCGGGTGAGCGTGACCGGCGTGCTCTTCCCCCGGAACAACACGGGCCTGAACCCCGACGAAGTGACGATCGCCGAGGTGCTCGGGGCGCGCGGCTACGCCACGGCTTGCATCGGCAAGTGGCACCTGGGCCACCTGCCCCCGTTCTTGCCCACCGCCCAGGGGTTCGACTCCTACTTCGGCATCCCTTACAGCAACGACATGACGATCGACCCCAACATGCGCCTGGCCGAGGACGTGGTCCTGCGCGAAGGGATGACCCCCGAGCGGATCAAGAGCGAGAAGCCGCGCGGGGGCTGGGTGCCGCTCGTGCGCAACGAGGAGGTGGTCGAGTATCCCTGCGACCAGTCGACGCTCACGAAACGCTATACCGAGGAGGCGGTGCGCTTTATCCAAGCCAACCGGAACGGGCCGTTTTTCCTCTATTTGCCGCACACCATGCCGCACGTCCCCCTGTTCGCTTCGGACAAATTTCGCGGCAAGTCGGCCCGCGGGCTCTACGGCGACGTGATCGAGGAGATCGACTGGTCGGTGGGCCGGATCCTGGCGGCGCTGAAGGAGGCGGGCGTTGACGAAAAGACACTGGTGATCTTCACCTCGGACAACGGGCCCTGGCTCTCGAAGGGGAAGCACGGCGGCTGCGCGCTGCCCTTGCGCGACGGCAAGTTCACCACGTACGACGGGGGCATGCGCCTGCCCTGCATCATGCGATTCCCCGGCGAGATCCCCGCGGGCAGGACGTGCAGCGAGGTGGCGGCCACGATCGACCTGCTGCCCACGCTGGCCGCCCTGGCCGGGGCCGAGCTGCCCGAGGGCCGCACGATCGACGGCAAGGATATTTGGCCCCTGATGTCCGGCCAGCCGGGGGCAAAAAGCCCCCATGCGGTCTACTTCTACCGCGGCAACGCCGTGCGCGAGGGCAAGTGGAAGCTGCACGTTCGGGCCAACAGCACGGTGAAGGACCAGCCGGCCGGCCCCTGCCCGCAGCTCTACGACCTCTCGGCCGACATCGGCGAGACCGCGAACCTCGCCGAGAAGCACGCCGAGATCGTCGAGCGGCTGACCAAGCTCATCGAGGAGCACCGGCGGGAGATCGCCGAGAACAAGCGGCCGATCGGGCGGGCCGAGTGACTCCATAAGCGACATGACACCGCTCGACTGGGCCATGATCGTCGTGTGGGTGGCGGGGACCAGTGCCCTGGGGGTCTATTTCCGCCGCTGCGCGGGCAATACGCGCGACTACCTGCTCGCCGGGCGGCGCCTGCGCTGGTGGCAAATCGGCATCGCCCAGTCGGCCGACGCGGTCGACGCCAACGACTTCGTGGCCATCACCGGCGCGGGGTATCGCACCGGGCTGTCCCAGCTCGGATACACCTGGTGGGGCATGGGGATCGGCTCGGTCCTGCTCTCGCGCTACGTGGCCCCGCTCCTGTACCGGACCGGCGTTTACACCAACGCTGAGTACCTGGAGCTGCGGTTCGGGCCGGTGTTGCGGGTCCTGAGCGCGGTCTTGCAGGTCCTCTACCGCTTCGTGGCCATGGCCCTGGTGGTCTACGCCGTGGCCATGGTCTTCCAGGTGATACTGGGAGTGCAGCTCTGGATCGGAATATGGGTCGCCATGGGGCTCTCGCTCCTCTACGTGCTTACCAGCGGGCAGCTCGGCGTGGTCATGGCGGCCATCCCGCAGGTGGGGCTGATGCTGCTTACGGCCGTGTTAGTGTTTTCGTACGCACTGGCCGAGATCGGCGGGCCCGAGGGCTTCTCGCGCCACGCCGCAGAGCACCCGGACCTGATGCGCCTAAGCGGCCATAGCGAGCCGGGCGTGCCGGGCGGGGTCTACGTGTGGGGGCTTATCCTCGCGCTGGTCACGTACCCCATCGTCAACCAGACCGTGGCACAGCGGATCCTCGGCGCCGCCTCGGAGGCCGACGGACGCAAGGGGACTGTGGTCAGCCTCCTGCCCTGGTGCATTGTCACGGGGACCTCGATCCTGGTCGGTGTCATGGCGGTCGATATCGTGCCGGGCCTGGTCGAGAGGCAGGCCGACGCCGTGTTTCCCATGCTCATGGCGCGCTACCTGCCCGAGGGCCTGTTGGGCCTGGGCGTGGCCGCGTTGACCGTGGCCAGCATGTCGACCGCGGCGGGCATCGGCACGGCTATCGCGGGGCTGATGACGGTGGACGTCTTCCGCATGTTCCGGCGCGGAGAGACCTCGGACCGGGCGCGGCTCTGGGCCACGCGGGGGTTCGCCACGGCCGCCATCGTCTGCGGCACCGGCTTCGCGATGTTCATCGAGCGGTTCGGCGGGATGATCCCGTTCTACGTGAAGTTCACCGGCACGTTCTTCCTCCCGCTGACCGTCCCTTATCTCGGCGGGGCCTGGTTTCGCTGGGTCAGCCGTGGGGCGGGCACGGCGGCCGTGCTCGGGGGGATCGGCGTCGGGGCCGTGCTGTTTCTCGGCGGCGAGCCGCTGCCCGTCGGCACGGGGCCGCCCCAGTGGTTCTTCGGCGAGCGACTGCCCGCCTGGTTGGCCCAGGCCCAGTGGCGCCCGTTCTGGGTGCTCGGCGCCGCGTGGGCCGTGATGATCGTCTGGAGCCTGGTAGAAAACGCCTTGCGAGGGCGGATCCCGGAAATCGAGGTGGGCGCCTGGCTCAACGTACGCGACCTCGGTCGCCCCTGCACGCCGGAAGAGCTGCAGCAGCACGTCGCCGCAACCCCGGCTGCCCGCCCCCCGCGAACCGACAACCTCGACCGTGGCGCCTGCGGCGTGCCCGCCCACACGCCCTGGTACTCCCATCCCACCACCTTCGAGCTGGCCGCAGTCGCCCTAATGATCGCCCTGATGGCCTGGCTCTGGTAAAAAAGGTACGTAGTACCTTTTTTGCGGAAAGATAGGTAATATAGGAAAGCCATCGACGGGCCGCTGTGCCGCACGTTTCAAGGGGGAAGCCATGCCTCGCGCCGCTCGCTACACACCCGGTGGAATGGTCTTTCACGTGCTCAATCGCGCCAACGGGCGCGCCAGCCTGTTTTCCAAGGCCGAGGACTACCGTGCTTTGCTGCGGGTCGTCTCCGAGTCGCTCTTGCTCGCGCCGGTGCGAATCCTGTCTTACTGCGTGATGCCCAACCACTGGCACTTCGTGCTCTGGCCGGAGAAGGACGGGCAACTGCCGGCCTTCATGCACCAGATGACCAATACGCACGCCAAGCGCTGGCACGAGCACCACCACACCCTCGGCCTCGGGCACGTCTACCAGGGTCCGTACAAGTCGGTTCCGGTCGAGGGCGACGACCACTTCTACGTTGTCTGCCGCTACGTCGAGCGCAACGCTGTTCGAGCCAATCTTGTGCCTCGCGCCGAAGATTGGCCGTGGTCGAGCCTCGCCCTGCGCCTTCGTCCGGCAGACTTCGTGGACGCCCCGCCCTTAACCGCGTGGCCGCTGCCGATGCCGACAGACTGGGTGGATTGGGTCAACCAGCCGCTCACCGAAGCGGAACTCGATTCGCTGCGGAACTGTATCCGCCGCGGACGCCCTTTTGGCACCACGCCTTGGCAGGAGACCACCGCGAGACAGCTTGGCCTCGAATCCACGCTGCGGGACCGTGGACGGCCAGGCAAGCGTGCAGTACGCTAATCCGTCTGGGCGGTCGCGGCCTGCCATGATTTTGCCTATATCCCCTATCTTGCGGCAAAAAAGGTACCACTCACCTTTTCTTTGGGAGGCACAGCTCATGAAAGGCCCATCGATCCCGGCAACGCTCGTCCTCTTGGCGTTTCTCTCAGGGGGGCCCGTCCAGGGCGCTGTGCCGTTTCCGGGCCCGGACCTCGGCACGGCGACGGCTCGACTTGAGGAGGGGCAGCTCGTGCTGGAGAACGCCGTGCTCGCTGTTCAGTGGGAGCTGGGCGAGGGACGGCTGCATCTTTCGAGCCTGACCGACAGGATCGCCGGGCGCGAGCTGCACCCCGAAACGGCCGAGGCGTTCCGCGTCACGCTGGCCGGCGGCAAGTCGGTGCCTGCCTCCGAGTTCAAGCTGCGGGGCCGCCCGGCGCTGAAGCGAATCGAGCCGCGCCCAGACGCGGTGAGGTGCTCCGAGCGTTTCGCCGGGTGGGAGGCCGAGGTCCCGCTGCAATCGGCCGACGGGCGCCTGCTCGCCACGTGGCGGGCCTTGCTTCGCGACGGATCGAACTACGCAACCCAGCGCCTGACGCTCGAAGCGCAGGGCGACCCGGTCGCCGTCGAGGAGGTCACCCTGCTGGACCTCGACGTGCCCGGGGCCGAAGTGCGGGGCGTGGTCGAGGGGTCGCCGGTCGTGGCCGGCAACTTGTTCTTTGCGTGCGAAAACCCCATGGCCGCCAATCGTGTGGAGGACGGGCGCGTAGTC
>Ga0180437_10002555_pt1 | contig 28759 bp, 32 predicted proteins | sample SS_ome_4_FD_132410 | JGI IMG/M metagenome (GOLD analysis project Ga0180437, IMG submission 132410) | Hypersaline lake sediment archaeal communities from the Salton Sea, California, USA - SS_3_D_1 metaG | ecosystem: Environmental > Aquatic > Non-marine Saline and Alkaline > Hypersaline >...
AACACTGAGTAGAAGCGGAAGCAACAAGGTAGTAGAGTTGCAGATAGCAGACCAAGAGGGAGATAAACCAGATAATGTTTTTAACTTTACTTTTAAGATGAGACGAATGTTGTAAAATTTATTAAATGATTTTTTTTTTAAATTAATTTTTTGTAGGTACAATCAGCCTAAATAAAATTAATTTAGTTGTACCTATAACATACCTATTGGATTTTTGGAAGAATTTTTTTTTGGAATTTTTTTGGAATTTTTTTGGAAAATTTTGTAGGTACAACCAGCCTTATAAAATTAATTTTTGGAACTAAATTGTCGTGGGAATTTTTGTGTAAGTCTAAATAAAAATTAATTTTGTTGTAACTGAAAACACGTTAGAAATTTTTTTTTTCTTAGGGTGGTGGTGACCTAAATTGTCGTGGGGATATAAAAATAATTTAACTGGTTCTGTTCGCCCAAATAGCAGACCAAGAAGGAGATAAACCAGATAATGTCTTTGACTTTACTTTTAAGATGAGACGAATGCTCTAAATAAAATTTATTATTTGTAAATTTTAGGGGTCAATTTTGACCCAAAAAAAGTTTAGAGCGAACGCTTTTTAAAAAAGTTCATACTCAGGGTACTCAGGGTACTCAAAAAAAATTATTTTGGGTTGCTACAATAACAAAGAACGAATATGATCTAAATGGTGGTTATATCACAGCTTTTGTTGGATGTACTTATCATTGCGGTTAAACTATTTAAAAATAGCGATGCGTCTTTGATTAAATGTTATAATTATAATTACTTAATTCTGTAAAAAAGATTATAACATTTTTAATTTACTACTTAACGTGAATAGATAGCTTCTCAAAAAGTTCACCAACCGCCTTAAAGTCCATAGGAGAAAACCCACCACGCTTCGATACTACATCAATTACTGAAAGAACGAGCTTAACATCATTAAGTGGTATTGTTACTGTCTCCTCCTCAACAACAACTTCGTCATCGGTCTGGTTTACAACTGTCTTATCACTCATTATAAATAGTTATATATTATTTCTTTAAATTAGTTTAGAGAAATGATAAATAGTAAATTAATGAGCAGTATTATTCATTTACATAGCAAAACTCGGCAGGTTCTTGATCGCGGATTTATTCGACTAGTAGATTGTATGCCTCGTGTTATATCAAATGAGTCATGGAAACTTCGTTGCGATTCTGCTATTGTACAATCTGCCAGAGTATCTTTTGGTGGAGGAATGAAGGATACAGAAACAGATACACGATTAATTCAGTACTTGCTAAGACACAAACATACAAGTCCATTCGAAATGGTCAAGTTTAAGTTTCATGTAAAAGCTCCAATTTTTGTACAACGTCAATGGTTTCGACATAGAATGTCAAATTTTAATGAAATTTCTGGGAGATATTCTAAAATGAATCCAGAGTTTTATATTCCATCTTTTGTAGGAAAACAGTCAAAGTTAAATAAACAGGCATCAGACACTACAAATCTCTTAGAAAATAAAAATATTAAGACTCTCTTTGATATGTATACGGAAAATTCAGTTAGACAGTATTCACTTTACACTAAACTTGTAGAGAATGGTGTAGCAAAGGAAACAGCTCGTATATGTCTTCCATTAAATATGTATACAGAGTTCTATTGGTCTATTGATCTACATAATTTTTTAAATTTTACACGACTTAGAACTCACAAGGGTGCACAACCTGAAATTCAGGACTATGCGGGAAATGCATTTTCTTTAATAGAAGATATTTGTCCAGTTACAACAAAGGCTTATGATAATTACGTTAGGGATTCTGTAACTTTTACAAAAGAAGAAATAGATTGTTTAAACTTTGTAACTTGTAAAGAAAGTAATTTAAATTTACGAGAAAAAAATGAGCTAAAAGAAAAACTTGACATTATTAATAATGGAGAAAATGAGTAAATCTCAATTAATAAACTGTTTTGAGGAAATAGCAAATGAATACTCAATGACAAAAGATGAATTGCTAAAAACTGTTCAGAATCCAGATTGTGAAACACCTAAAAAAAGTGTTTACCCAAAGTCTCCTGATATACTTGTAAATGGTGACAAGACTTATGTTAAAAATTTAAAATGTATGTTAGCAGAGAATCTATATGATTCTAAGACGGGTTCTATCATTAAAATACAACCAAAAAATCTAAAACTATTAGGTATCAATGAGCCTCCTACTGGTTGGTGGGTTTCTGAAAAGTTAGATGGTATTCGGGCTATTTGGGACGGAGAAAAATTTTTATCGAGGAATTCACAAACTGGACTTGGTTCGAAGGTATTTTCTTATGTTCCACAGTTTGTAATAGATTCTATGCCTGGTGGAGTTGCATTAGACGGTGAAATATGGTTAGGAAGAAATAAATTTAATGAAATGTCTAGTATATCTAATTGGATACCAGGTAAAAAATTTAAACAAACTGAAATAGATGATAAATGGAGACAGATCAAGTATAAAATTTTTGATATACCTAACAGCACAGAACCATATGAAGAAAGAATGAAAATATTAGATAAAATTATACTTAACAGTATCAACTGTTGTAGAATTAATGGTTTAAAGTGTATTTTAGAAAAGGTAGAAATAACAAAAGTCGAATCACCAGAACACTTACAAGAAATTTACAGATCTCTTACAAGTGGTGGAGCTGAAGGAGTAATGCTAAGAGCACCAAATAGTCCATACGAATTAAAACGAAGCAAATACTTATTAAAATTTAAAATAAAAGATGACGCAGAGGGAATTGTACTAGAGAGATTACCAGGAACAGGAAGACTAACTGGTATGCTTGGATCTCTTAAAACAGAACTAATTAAAGACTCGGTAAGGACTGGTATTATTACAAATGTTGGTACCGGGTTTAATGATGAAGAAAGAACAAATGATTCAAGTAGTCCAAATTTTATACCAGTAGGTAGTCTAATTTCTTTTAGCTATATGGAACTCACTGAAGATTCAGTAAGACACCCATCTTATAGAGGTATTAGGACGGATGTACCTTTACCTAAAACTAAAGATTTAGACAATTACAATGATTACATAATTTTACTACTAAAACAACTTATACAAGAAGTTGAGTCTGTAAAGGAACAAAATTGGCAGTTTAAGAAAAAACAGTACACTGCTGCATTAAATGCTTTTATTAAAAATAAAGAATCAATAGGAAGTATCGAAGACGCCATTAGAGTACTTCGACAGAATGGAATGAAGTTGGATAAAGAGGAAGAGTACTTTGCGAAGAATAAAGAATACAAAAGTGCTATAGTTAAAAAAATTCACAACATGATAGTCACTGGTAATTTACCAGAGGAAAGTGAAGAATTTATAGCAATTACAAATTTATCTAAAATTCCAGAATTTGGAGAAGCATCAGCTAGGAAATTATACAAAGAGTATGGTGTAATAAATGTAGCCGAACTGAAAATTTTATATGAAAAAAATCCATCAGTAATTACGGGAAAACAATCTATTGGTCTTAGATATTTCGAAGATTTATCAGAGAGAATTCCAAGGACCGAGATGAATGCATGGAATCAATTACTTTATCAAATTTATTTAGAAGTTGTTAATGAGTTAAATCCAGAAAATCCAGGGTATCAAATGGTTGGGTCATATAGAAGACTCTCTGAGAATAGTGGAGATGTAGATATACTAATAACATCAGAAACTTTAGGCCCTGAAATGATAAAATTGATGAAACAAAAACTATTAGACAAAGAAATACTAGAACAAAGAAATATTTTCTCCGCTGGGGATACAAAAATCATGATGGCTATTAAGTTACTCGATAAGTACAGACATTTAGATATATTTTATCATCCGAGAGAAATTTATCCATTTGCTATATTACATTCTACTGGCTCTGCAGAATTTAACGCAGAACTTAGATCCTTTTTTATTACAAAAGGATACTCTCTTAGTGAAAAAGGTATTAAGAAGGGAGGTCCAAAGGGGCCCAGTATATCTAAGGCAGAACTTTTGACAAAAATAGAAAAAGATAAAATAGAAACCGAAGAAGATATTTTTAAATTTATTAAACTACCCTTTATAAATCCATCGAGTAGAAAAAGTGGAATTAATTTCGAAAAACTTTCTATGTAAATAAGTAAATGAATAGACCAATTGCTATTATTTTAAGTATATCATTTATCTTACTTTTACTAGGATCTCTCGGGGTTTTTATATTTAACGTTTTTAATAACACTCCTTACCCAAATGAGTCTGAAGACTTCGTAGATACAAGTAGTATAATAAATGTTCCCATAACAGATCCAAAAGACTTAACTCAACTTACGTTACAAGATATGCAACGAAATATGACTGAACTACCTGGAGGTTATTTACTTCCTCCCCCTAGAACAAGATTTCAGTGTCTTTTACCATCACTAACTAACTAAATTACTTTTTACGACAATAAAAACTCCTTTAATAAAATTAACTTAAATAAAAATATTGACGATATAATAATATGAATGAACTTAGTCCAGCGGACCCTGAATACAAGAAAGTTCTTTCCAGTTATTATGATCTAATTAAAACATCAATTTTAAGACAAGATAAAGAAGAATTTATTGGAGGTTTACCAATTACACTTTTAAGACGCCATGTAATTAATTTGTTACAAAAGTCTAAAAAGTACCCTGGTTATTCTAAATACACAGTAACATCGAAGGTTGACGGAACTAGACTTTTAATGTTTATTAATGAAAAAGATCCCAAAGATGATTCTCGCAGAAAGGTTCATTTTATCGATAGAAGTTTAAAAATTTATACATTATCAAATAAAGAGAAACACTACCTGAATTCTGTAAGAGGTCCAAAAATGATTTTAGATGGCGAGTTAGTATTTTTTAAGGGTGGTCAGTCTCATTACTATCTACCATCGTCCGATACAGACTACCTATCTTTCATGGTGTTCGATATACTATATGGTCCAACTTCAGTTAAAATAGAAGATGTGATGATGGACACACAACCCAGTTATGGTAGTGCAAATGCCATGGCAGGTCCTATTGGAGGTAAACAGTGGGACTACGCAAGACGCTACTTCATTCTTAAAAATTTAATTATGCCTACAAAAGATAATGCAAATTTTCCACCCCTGTCTTTAGAATTTACTGATAATAAATTTTTTCGAATTGAGCTAAAACAGATTATTTACATATCTGAACTTACTGGTAGTGGTATAGTAGACTCTATACATAGTTCTTTAGCTACATATAGAACAGAATATTACAATTTTTTGAGCACAAAAAGTGATAGTAAACCTTTAAATGACAAACTTAAGAAAAGTAAATTAGAGTTTGATGGTCTTATCTTTACTCCAATTGATACAGAATATATTACTGAAAACTGGAATAAATTCATGAATACTCAATATAAATGGAAACCACCTAAGGAACAAACTATCGACTTTTATGTTAAAAATACTGGAAGAACTATAAAATTAAAAGGTCAGGTGAAAGATTATCGAGTAGTAGAGTTATATGTATTATCTCGGGGTAATCTTGCTCCATTTAATTTTGAGGACTCATCTGAAGGTCTTGTAGAATCTCAGTACATTGTTAAAGATGGAACAATAGCTGAATTTGGATTTTCAGATAAATATAGAAAATTTATGTTTAATCGTTTAAGATTGGATAAAGATAAACCTAATGCTTGGAGAACAGCTGAAACCGTAAAAGAGTCAATTTTATCTCCTGTTAATATAAATCTTTTACCGAAATTGTATAATGGTGATGTAGAATCTATAGCAGTCTTGGCGTCTGAATACACTACAGTTCAGCAAAGAAATAGACTTCTGCTCTGTACGGGATCTCTAAAATTTTTATCAGAGCCTGCTATGATAACAATCGGAGAAATGTTAGATTTTAAACAAAAGACTAAGGAATCAGAATTAGAGATTCGAATTGGTAAAATTAAGGGGAAGTATTTTAATACTAATGTACCACTAGGTAAGTATATAGATACAAATAAACTATTCGACGGTATGGGTTGGAAAAATACAGTTGCTAACTACGTTGATGCATCTCTAGATTCTGTAAGAACTCGTTATAAATTTGTTCAGGGTGTTGGACTAATCAAACTAGACTCAATTATTAAAGAATCTGTTTCTAAATTAGACATCTCTTTATCTCATCTAGGTAGTTTTGATGTAAGAATCGCAAATTCATTAGAAAAACAATCGGATAAAACTGTTAGTTTCGAAGAAGCTACAAGATTAACCGAGAAAAGACGGATTAGTTACTTAGATCCAAATGGTGTAATTAGAGTGGATTTAACGGAAGTAAATTTAGCAAAACTAATAGATTCTAAAATAACAAGAGTAGGTAGCACAGAATTCCAGATAGAATTTGAGATATTATCTGGAAGTATGTCTAGTGTTATAAAATTTTTAGAATATTACATTACCGAAATAGAAACTACATGGGACTGAGTAGTTCTAATTCTTCATCAAACTTGAGTTTCTGACTGTCTATATTTAAATATTCTCCATCATTAAATGTAAAAAATACGATATTGATTGGATCAAATAGTTCATTAAAATCTAGTTTAGCTTTTTCGAAAGATTTTTCTTCACGTCTACTCGGTTTAATAAATTCTAATGGTTTTAATTTATCAACTTCATTAGTTATTTTATTATATCTACCCTTGACTTCTATATAGTCAAGTTCACTAACTGATGGTGGAATAACTAACTGATAAGATTCCGATGTAAATTCTTTACCATTGTAACCAAAAATATACCGAGAAGATCCAACTTTTTTAATTAACTGGATAGTTATAGAGTCTGGTATAAGTTTTTCATCAAAATAGTATATAGTAGAACTTAAATCTGATGGAACAAATATTAACCTAATGTTATTTTCATTTTTAAGTAGATAATCTGAAGCTTCTACATAATTATCAAAGTATTCTATGTCTTTTATAACATCTTCTTTGCCTGTTAGTTGCGTTTCTATAATTTTTGTACTTCTATCTAGATCATTTAAACCATTTATATATAGAGGATAGAAATCTTTACTAGTTTCGTTGTAGAATCCAACAACAATTGTACCTTCTACAAATTTTACACTACTTTTAAGTTTAAAATTATTGGTTAAGTAGAATTGATCTGATTCATTTTTATAATCTAAATAAACTAAAATTGTATTATCCGGTACTCTACACAATTTATACACGATCTTTGTGAATTCTTCTAAAATAGCTGTATAATTTATATATTTAAAATTTTCCATAATATCGATTTTGATATCAATTTTTTGTCCGGATGTAACCATGTTTTCTTTAACAAGAATACTGATTAATTCATTTTTGTTTAATGTATTTAATCCTCTAAAATATCTAGAATCTTTCTTAAAAGCCATTCTTTGTACTTTAAATTGTTTAGAATCTGAATTTCTAACAACTTTATATTCGGCCATTGGAGTAATTTTTTTAGGCACTTCCATTACAGTTACTTTAGTATATTCGCTATCGCCAGGTAACATTACTTCAGCCTCTGCTCCTAATTTTGTGGAACCTGGTATAATTACTCCAGATAGAATATCTTGGTCAGGAAATATACCATATTTTTCTTGTTCTTCTTGTGTAAAACCAGTTTTTAGTTTATTGATAAATTCTAGTCTAGATCTACCTGTTAATTTTTCACAACAAGGATAATAAAGTTGTTGATCTTTACCATTATAGTTTACTCTAACGTCTCCACCTTTGTATTTATCTGCTATACCAATTGCAGGAGCATAATTTTCTGAAGCACAATTACCCGACCACGAGTATGGTCTAGGTTGTAATTCTACTCCAGCTTGTGTTTTTCTACATACTTCTGTGCCTGTTCTTTGTGATTGTGATTTTGGTGGTACTAAACCAGATACAGTTGTGTCTTGTGTTTCATGCATCGAGTATATTAAAGGTTCTGTGGATATGAAAGTTTTTCCAGTTAGACTATTAGTGGAAAAAATATCTATAAAAAAATCTCTTATACTTTTGAGTATATCTAGTGTATCTTCAATATTTAGTTGCATAGTAGATACTGAAAATTGAAAAACTCCATACTTAGTAATAAATAAGCTAATGTTAATACCATCGATATCTATAATATAGACCTTATTATCCATAGTTTCTGTTAAAATTTTTTTACCGCGGACTGACTTAGATTTTGATATGATAGTTGCATCATAGTCATCTATTTCTAAGAAATTTTCGTCATTTATAACATTAATGTAAGAATTACTAGAATCTGGTTCCAATAATTCTTCTAATTTATCGAACTGAATTTCTTGGGATTTTCTATTTTCTTTTCCAAACATGTAAAATTGACCATGAAATAGATAAAACGCTCCTTCTACTTCTTTATATTCTAGGACTCTAGTAAGTCCATTTTTAATTAAAAGTTTATTAAAGTTTTCTAGATTTACACTTCCAGTTTCTTTAATTCTAGATATCAAGATATCGATGAATTCTTTTCTTTCTGAGTCTCCCTGTGGTATATTTTTAATATCTATAGAACCATCTTTGTATATTCTAATATTTGTAGTTTTATCACCATATGAGTAGTATACAGATACTATATTGGAAAATCGAATAGTTAATGTTTTGGGAGCTTGAGGATCTTTTCCTTTAATTTTAACAACATCGTCATATGTAATTTCAGAAAAAGCATCATCTGGAATTTTAATTATTGTCTTTCCATCTTCTTTAACTTTTTCTATATCATTTTCGAAATACTTTTTTAGTATTTTAAGCCTATTTCCTTGTTTATACTCTTTGATGTCATTTTCTAATGGGCCAGTATAATCTGTATCTTTTAAAAGATCTTTAAAACCCTTAAAAGTTAATACGAGTGATCGTTTATTAGGGTTTGGACAATTTACAAGATGAAAGCCTGGACCATACTGTAAACAAAAAGTGCACATAAAATTATTCGGAATTGGACCAATTGGTGGTCTGTTTATTAATTTTTCTATAGATCCTTTACCTATCTTCTCAGAATATTCTAACTTATCAAATTGACCTTCTAGTGAAAAATTAGTAGCTAACTGTTCTAGATCGATAACAGGATCTTTAATTTTATCCGGAAATTTATTAATATAATAATCAACGCTTGTTAACTTAATTTCCGTAGATTCCATTATTATTAATAAATATTTTAAAAAGCCAATTTTTCGTTAATTGTATTTAAAGTTTAAAATTATTATTATTAATAATGGATGAAATTCTAACAAAATTTAATTGTCTAATCGAAGAATTTATAGTTAAGATGTTAAATACATTCCCTGATGAACAAAAACTAAAAACTTATTATAACGCTTTTAAAATTTCTAAATTGTATTCTAAACAGTTACCTATACAAATTTTCATGGGAGGTTGTTTGGACTTCGAAGAACAGATTAAGAAGCGTGATGCTGAATTTTTTATGAAAAGAAAAACTTTTGTAGATAAATGTGTAAGAGCATCGAGTTTTTCTAATGATATTGGACTTAAGGACAGATGGGTATCTACACCAGAAATTACAAAAAAATCAATATGGGACTATATTCAGACATTATATGTACTTGGTGAAATGTATATTAAGAGGGATCAAGGAGTTGTAGATAAAATTAATCAAATTTACGACTCGATGTCTATATCCGAAATGAAGCGTTTCGAGAATGAAAGTGTTACTAAATTCTCCGATGATTTTACTCGAAAAATAAAATAGTTATATTATATAAATGACAGACTTTTGGTTAGATTCTCCTGAGTCTTTAATGAATATAAATTTTACAGATCTTAATGGTATACTTAACTTTGTTACAATTTTGGTTATAATAATAACAGCATTCGGAATCTATAAACAATTTCCAAATGCTTTAAACCTTGGAATGTTAGCTATAGTAATTTTAATAATAATATCTAGATGTGCAGGAGAAAATTTTGAGAATATTAGCAATTTTATACATTCACCATTTGTAGATAGAACAGATAGATTAACTTTAGAAAGTGAATTTAAACCAGGTGTAATTGAGGGAACAAAGCCGTGTCGGCCGGCAACTAAAGATAATCCCTTTGGTAATCCAAATATTACAGACTTTGGAGTCTCTCAGAAATATTCCGGTATATGTCAAGATAAAGATTCGGAAACTGTCCAGAATGAAGTGTTAAATGATGGTATATTTATGAATAGCAATGACTATGTGTGGAGAAGAAATCAACAGAGTAGATGGAATTCTGTTGCAGGGGGAACTGTCCCAAATGATCAAACTGCATTTGCTAATTGGTGCTTTAATGACCATAATAACTGTAAGGCGGGAAGTATCTTTATGAAGAATCCTGAACTAGCTAAAGATTTCCTTAATACTTGTACTCCGGACCTTGATCAGCCACAGATGTTAGCTTACCAGGCTCCAAACCCTGATTATGCATACACAATGTTATATCCATCACAGGGAGGTGCGAGTGTTTTTCCTAAATAATTTTTACTCCAAATATTATATTTACATAATATAAATGTCAGAAATGTACAATGAAACTCAGCCAATTAGATTTGTAGTAAATCCAGATTTTTCTTTACAGAGACTACCAGGATCTGGTATGACAGTTCCGACGGTTGGTAATACTCAAGTTTATCATATGATTGGAGATTTTGATCGACCCATGGTTACAAACACAAATACTGCTAGAACTGTACAAGCTCATCCGATAAGACCTGGATATCTAGGATTAGCGTCTGGAGTAAACCCGGGCCAGATTGAGTCTGCTACTCAGGTTAGAGATGGTATAGCTTCTAGACCACTTAAGACGGAAATACACACACAGGAAACTCCAGCTTATATATTTGGAGATGTTTCTATTGATCCTCGAGTTGTACAGAATGCAGGCCAGTTCGACGTTCCAACAAGTATTGGTAGAGATCTTTTAACTTATAGAACTTCATTTAATAGTGGAGGTCATATTCTTTGGCCTCTAGGACCAAGAGACGGAGTTCCAACTCGAGTGATGAATCGTAATATTGTAAATTTATGTAGGTAATTAAATTTAAAATAAAATAGTAATTATATATAAATGAGTCAGAGCCCATTAGATGCCTTAATCCCTATTCATACTCGATCTCAACCTATCAGAACAGATGAAATTGAATATTTTAGGAATGATCCAAGTATTCTCTTGATGAATCATCAGAATGTTTGTCATATTATTAATCCAGAATATGAAAGAGGTGGCATTAACACGAGAGACTTTGTTAAACAGGTACATGGAACTCCTTTAGAAAAAACTATTCGTCGCCCATTCTGTGACACTCAAAAAGAACCGGAGAGAATAAGACCACAACATATCAGACTGTTAGGTAAAGATTCTCCATTTTTAACTTATTTAGATTCATGTAAATAATTTAAAAAAAATGTGTTATTATATTATAATGGAAGAAGATGATGATACAACTAGAATTTATGTAATACCTATATTACTTCGTGTTAATAGCGATGTTGATGAGAGAGATTACATAAATTTTATTATAAATTCTATATTTACTGATTTTATAAGCGATTATATTAATTCTTACTATACTGAATATAAACTATCAGACGAAGACTTCGAGAAATTAAATAGAATCGATAAAGATTATGAATGTAATATATGTATGGAAGAGAAAAAAAAAGGTATTCTACTAGATTGTAATCATATTTTTTGTGAAAACTGTCTAAAAGAATGGCTAACAAAGAGTAAAAAAACTTGTCCAACTTGTAAGAAAGAAGTGGGGATTTAATTTAAAATAAAATATTACTATTTAATTAAATGGAAGGTTTACTTCTTGCAGGTGTTTGTATCGGAAGTGTCTTACTATTAAATAACAGAGAAGACTATTCAGAAATCATAGAACAAACACAAACAAAATTAAACAATCATAGAGTTAATCAGTATCCTGTTAAAAATACTGATATTAAAGAACGAGCATTTCAGAGCATTTCAGCATTTCCTGAACCCGTAAATTACTCAACTGGTCCACTAAAAACACCATTAGAAAATAGAATAAAACAAGAGTCTAAGATAGATTTACTAGACATGAATAAGCGAACAATGTCGGACTTTTTAAATAACAATTTTATACCCAATAGAAATGCTGATACACAAAACATGAACGGGACAGGCGTTAGAACTGGTAATTTTATACCCGAGGATTACAATATGGGAGGAGACCCTGGTCAATTTATGTCTAGAGTAGATGCTGGATTTGGACCAGGTTGTGATCCTACTTATATGCATAAGCGTGCATCTGGTCCACGATTTTCTCCTAGTGAAAATGCAGCATGGATACATGGTCGACCAGATATTAGACCAGAATTAGATAGATTTAAAATGGATATTCGTAATAAAAATTTCGAAAAGCCATGCGAAACTATATTCTATATTGGACCTGGTACAGGTTTAGATCCAAGTATTCCCGCAGCTGGAGGGTTTAACGCTGGATTAAATAACAGAGTAACTCCCAATAACATATTTAATTATAAGACTAATCAATTACCGGGAACTGTCGTTAAAGGTAAGTTATACTCAGCAGAGCTACCTACTGCTAATCCAGGTACAGGTACAAACCTGGATGGTAATCTTTATGGAATTCCTAATAATAAAAAGCCTCAAACTTTTCACACATATGATAGACGTCCACCAGTTGCTAGTGGTATTTCTGCTTTAGAAGCTCAACCGTTAGCTCCATCTATAAGAATTCCAGATAATAACAGAAGCACAACAACAGGGTTTGGCACACTTGTACAAAATTAAAAATTAAATAAAATATCTTTACCTAATAATAATGACAATCTCCAATGATTTAGGACAAGTTGTATTTGACCCAGCTAGTGCAGGTACGGGCCCACTTGCACCAGTTAATGGCGGACATGTTTTTCATAATCCTATAACTTACATGAATACAGATCACAATATTCGTGTAAAGGCTGATAATCAAACAACAACCCATCACTTGAGTAATGTAACTTCCGCTGCTGGAGCATCCAGGGGTAGAGTCCAGGATAAGTCTGCGATGACTGTATTTACAACAAATCGTGGTAGTATAAACCCAGCAATGGAAACACAGGTTAATATAAAAGGTCACACTAGTACAAAACAATTTGCTTATTTAGATGGTGCTAGAACAACTACCAAACAAACAAGTTTATTTACTTGGAATGGTGGAGCTACTAATAATGTTCCAAATCAAATGACACAGAGTCATTACACTACAAAAGATGGAAGTGGAGGTGCTACTAGTTTACCTACAGGTAAAGATCCAATTATTGGTTATATACCTGGTGGTAGTAGAGTCACTGGTAATATGACACAAGTATCACCGGGTGAGGTAAATTTTAGAGAAATGGATAACGATAAAATTAGAACACAGGGACAAAGTACATTACATCAGGCTGTTCCCGAATTATCTAGAATTAATCCCGTATTAAAAGAACAAGCTGGTACTGTACAATTTAATCCAAATAGAACACAACAGGAAGATCATACAAGAACAGATTGTTCTCTAGTTGATGGACTATTGACTAATGGTTTTAGTATATACAACAATGGTAAAAAAGATGAACTAGTTTATCCATCTTTTATGTGCGATTCTAGACCATCTGATTATTCTCCCTATAAAACTACAGCAATTAAAAAAGAAAAAATCCCGGAGAGAGACATACCTCGTGTAATACCCGTTCACAATTCGCGTAGAAATGGAAATGAAGTTATCGTTAGAAATGTTACAAGTGGTAACGTTGAGAATCCTTTACTTTTTACCCAACGGGAACTAATATGTTCTCCAAGTATACATGGTCAATGTTATTCTGGAGACATTAATAATTCTGGTGTAGCTACAGACGCATTTACAAGAGATACAGCAAGGTATGCACAACCCCCAGCTTATTATGGTATTAACAATGCTATTTCACTAAATACTAGTCCATTTTCTGGAATGTTTTGTTAATTATTTCTAGAATATTGTCTTTATTTTCGCTAAATGTATTATTAAAAGCTGATTTTATTGTAAAAAATCCACGGTGATTACTTATAGCATCAATAGAAAACCATCTGATGTCTATTTTCTCTTTATATTTTCTATCAATGTTTGTTCCATTAATAAAACTTCTTGTACATTTAAAATACGATTTATATTCTTCTTTATATGGTATTTTAACCAAATACATATAATAAGGATATCCCATGTGTGTTTTAGATTCTACGAAATCACATTTTTTTACAATTTTTTTACTATAAGACAGATCGTAAATACATCCAAGAGTTTCTTCCCAAAATTCTCTAGATGCTGTTACAGAAATTTCGGACTTATCTGAAGCTTCACACCTGCCTCCAAAGTCAGACCATTTATTTTCATAATCTTTACCTAGTAAAAAATAAACACTACCAGTGCTTGTTACAGAATAAGGTAATACACCAGCAGAGTAAATTACAATACTTTTATTTATTTCATTATTCATTAACTTATATATATAGAGTCTTTTTATATATTTTTAAACTCAATAATTAACAATTTAAAGTTTTATAAAAATACAGAAAATATGGACCAAGATTACCTTAAAAACACAAAAGGTCCCTTAACTAACTATTTGCGTTCCAGAAATAATAAAAAAAAAGACTTAAATAGTATAATGAGTACTAGTTTACCACGAATTAAGGTAGTGAACGATGATACGGACCGTAATACTGTAACAATCAAGAATCCTGTATCTTTAGATCGTATTGATATTATGTCAGATTCTGGAAGTTCAGTAAAAAGTATTCCCAGACAGCAACAAAAGAAAGTACCTCAGCCTCCAAAAGCACCAGCTAAAAGTAAACCGGCAACCATGCCTCGCGCATCTTTTGATCCCACAGAACTTCAGTACTTTGTGAATAATCAAAAACACAAACCAGTATTTGAGAGAAAAGATGAAGAAGAACAGTCTGTAGAAGAATCTGTCGAAGATCAGTCTGTAGAAGACTGTGGTGATTACTACGATGACGCTGGTGAGGAGGACTACTATGATGAAGAAGAACCTAGAGTAAATAATAAAGAATTAGAAAGAAGAAAGAGAGAACTTTTAGTTAAATTATTAGCATTAGAAAATAAGGGTGTAGAACTAACTAAAAAATTTTCACTTAAAAGTAAGTATGAAGATATAGAATTTGAGTACGAAACTCAGAAAAAAGCATTAGAAACAGAGGCTGGTGTAAAGTTTCAGCAAAAAGCCTTAATGGCATTTGTAACTGGATTAGAATTTATGAATAATAAGTTCGATCCAGTTGGAGCAAAACTAGATGGTTGGTCAGAGTCTGTAATGGACTCTATTGGAGATTATGATACTGTTTTTAGAAAACTATATGAGAAATATTCTAGTAGAGCTGAGCTACCTCCAGAGTTAGAACTATTAATGACATTAGTTGCATCTGGTTTTATGTTTCACCTAACAAGTTCATTTTTTAAGTCTAGCATGCCGGCTGTTAACAATATGATGCAGAATAATCCAGATATAATGAAGAATATAGCAGCAGCAATGGGAAAGAGTAGTGGTCCTCAGAGTAGTAGTAGTGTACCAGGTGAAATGTCTGGACCATCTTTAGATTTAAGTTCTCTTATAGGTGGTAATGCATTTAATAAAGTTGGTCCTCCTCCACCAGAAAATACAACGAGAGATAAAGAAACAGATAGATTTTCAGTCGCCAGTTCAGACGACTCAATGCCTATAAGTACAATCAGTAAATCTGGTAAAAAAACTATAAATATTAATTAAAATAAAAATATTTAATATATAATAATGTATACATTAGGAAGTCCATGGTTACCAGTTCAGAGTCAAGAATCGAGTCCTTCGCAAAAAGAACCTGTATTAACACAAATTAAACCAGATAAAAGTATTTATCAGTCTTCACAGAATGAACCAATACCACCTATTAATTCTGGCAAAGTTGTTGAATTTATGGACTCGAGTGTAGAGTCTTTATTAAAGGAGCAAATTTTCCTGATGAAATTTATTTTACTATTCTTAGGCTTTATGTTACTATCTAATATTTTAGCTAAAAAGAATTAAATTTCTACTATTTCTAAGAATAAAGTCTTTGTGTTAACAGGTTTAACAACATAAACTATATCATCTTTAAAGTTATTTCTATATTCTTCTATTGATAACTTTCCACCAAAACATCTTAGTAAGAATTTTGACGGAGCAGGTTTAATCTTGTAAGATGCATCATACATTTCTCTACACATTTGACTCAAAATATGAACTTTATTACACAAAATTTTATCATCCATTGCATATCTTTTAGCGCAGTTTGGGCTACAAAAATTACCAAATACTTTGTATCTTCTAAGACAAGGTTCAAACTCTATAGGTAATGTAAATGGTTTATTATAAAATGGATGACAACAATTATAACAATATATATCAGTTCTAGATAATTCTGTTTCTGATGTATATATATCTTTGTGATATTTTATTGTTTTCTTTACAGTTTTTGGTTTATAACTTTGTGTATATTCTATATCAGAATCATCGCCGAGATCTGAATTATCTAACTCAATTTTACATACAGAAGTTTTTTTAACTGTGTCTACATTTTTAAAAATAGAATCTTTTATTTTAAGCGTACTATTAACATCTTTATTTGCATGGACAGTAATACTTAAATTACCAAATGCTACACTTTCTTGCTCATAATTTGAGTTATATACCGGATCATGTTTAGGATTTATATTATTTTCTTCATCAGAGTCCGGCATTATAATTTTTGTATGAGCGAATGATTCCCATTTCTTCTTTCTACCTCTTTTTTTCTTTTCTTGAGGTTTTTCTTCTTCAGTTACTTCTTTCTTCTTTCTACCTCTTCTTTTTAAAGAATCTGAATTTAAATCCATTAATTTAATTTATATTATTTCTTTAAATCAATAGTTAAATGTTACTTAAGGAAATAGTATAATTTACAGTAATGTATACTTTGTATTTCTTAGCATCTATTACAACATTTTATTATCTATATACTCGGATTAAGAGACTTTTTACTATTAAAAATAGTACTTTTGAGGATCTCGCACTGAATAATAGTAGCGCAGAATTGGACTTTTTAGATATAACCTATGAAGATTATACTCGAGAATTTATAGAAGATCTCGATGATTTTGAGTTTATTTTACATAGAGATAAACCAATTAAGTATATTACTATTAATTATTCTATAGACTCTAAGCAACATTCTATTTTATTTAATAAAGATAATTTAACAAAACTATCTTTATCGCAATTTCCATTCTATGATAATATTGTTAAAATGCCTCTGTATAGAGAAGTCAAGAGGGCTGTAATATTTATAAATGATATAGAATATGATATAACAGATGTACTGTTAGATTTTGCTGGTCCTAAGTTAAACTACCATTCTGATATTGTTACTGTTCGATTCGAAGAAATACTGGATTATTCTCAGGAGTTCCCAGAGCTCTTAAACACAACCGGAATTATTAATATAGACGATAATTTTGGTGATAAACATGTATATAATTACCCAGGAGAGTTTATCTGGAAGGAAAATTTATTAGATTAAAAAACTTAAAGACTTAAATTATTATTATTAATAATGAATAATAGACTTGATATCACGACAGTTCAGTCTAGTGCTATAAGAATACTTTTCGAGTCTTTAAAAGACGTTTTAACCGATGTGAACATACATGTAAATTCACAGGGTATCAAAATTATGTCTATGGATGGATCAAAAAGCGCAATTGTTCATGTTAAGTTACTAGCTTCACAGTTTGAAAAATTTGAGTGTTCTGGACAACTCGTAATGGGTGTAAATATGTCATCTCTATTTAAAATATTAAAAAGTATCAAAAATAATGACGTTATTTCATTTTTAGTCACAGAAGACACTACAAAATTAATTATTAAAATTCACAATAAAGAAAAACAAACTGAAATTATTAGTACACTTAAATTATTAGATATTGATGAAAATTTATTACATATTCCTAATATCGATTTTGATTCTATACTTACAATTCCAGCTAGTGATTTCCAAAATCATATTAGAGATTTATCAGTAATATCTAATGAAATCAAAATTAAAACGGACGAAGAATCTATTATTTTAGAAGTCGATGGAGATTTTGCTTCACAGAGTATTAAAATTAACAAGAAATCTACAGCTGTAACACTCGATAGATCGAAAGAGACTTGTAACACTTTTAATTTAAAATATTTATTATTATTTACTAAGAGTAGTAATTTGTGTAATACTATTGAGATATATCTTAAGAGTAATTTTCCTATTATAATTTTATATAATGTAGCAAATTTAGGTCAACTAAAATTTTGTTTAGCTCCCAAATAAATTTAAAGAAATACTCGATAGCAGTTTAATGGACGTCATTAAATTGATAAAAAATGATACAGACAATAGTTATTTACCTAAACTTTTAGAAAATGACTATTATCCTATGGTATCTGTTGTTACACCAACTTTTAATCGTGATCATCTATTTGATATAGCAGTATTTAATTGGAAAAATTTCATTTATCCCGAGGATAAGATTGAGTGGATAATTTTAGATGATTCATCTAGAGATTCTATTAAAAAATTAAAGAAGAAACTACCAAGGGGTGATTCTCGAATAAAATATTACACATGTAAAAAAATAGATAAAATAGGTAAAAAACGTAATAAAGCCAATGAATTAGCATCTGGAGAAATAATTGTTCACGTGGATGATGATGACTATTATCCACCAGACTCTATTATTAACAGAGTTCGCGCTTTACTTACTTACTCTAAACAATGCGTAGGATGTTCTAGTATAAATTGTATCAATTTACTTGATAATACATGTTTTAAAACTGGTGGTGGGTTAAAAGATAATACAATTATAACTGGTGAAGCTTCATTATGTTATTACAAAAAGTTTTGGGAAGATAAAGGTTATGACGAAGATGTCCAAGGGGAAGAATGTAAAGTTTTTTTAGAAAATAGAATAAAGGATTACATAGATTTAAATTCAGCTTTTGTTATGATCGCAATTACTCACTCTAAAAATATGAGCGATCGTGTAATTAAAAATAGTATTAATAGATTTAATTTTTTTAATGATTTACCAGTAAGTGTTGTTAATTTATTAGAAACTTTACAACTAAGAATACATGAATCCTTAGAAGGAATGAGTGAAGCTAAAGACTTTGTGAGACAATATTATGGTAAACCATATGATGAAATATTACAAAAAATAGATAAACTACCTAACTATGTTAAAAGTACTAGTTTAATGTCCAGTTACATAGAAGATATTCAACCAATTGAAAACATTAAAGATAGTTCTGTAATCGCTACATATTTCCCGGGTGTATACTACCGAACAATTAGTCACGTAGATAAAAATCACTTTAATTATAAAATATTACAGATTATTAATTATTTAAATGATTATCACTCGGGTAGAAGTATTCGTTTGTATCTATGGACTGATGAAAAATTTAATATAAATAACATAGAAGTTATACCGTGGTACTATTTTAATAAAAAAGTAGCATCAGATTATACTGTTATATTTGATGAATATTCTCATGTAGATACTATTCAGAATACTAATAATATAACTTATGTAAATTTATCGAACGAAGATATTGTTCATTCAGATGATTTTTTTAAGAAGATTAATAATTATGATACGTTTGGTAATAAAAATTATATATTTAAAACAGCCAAAATTACAAAACCTTTACCTATTAACAATTTAAAGTATTACTACCTAGGACTAGGCACCGAATTAAACAATAATAGAGTATTTACAGAATTACATTATAATGAGTTATTTATGAATTATACAGAAATACATTCTTATTCTTTTTGTCGCTTTGACAAAGAACTTTCAGTCTTAACTGATAATGACATGAATTGTGAATTTTTTGTACTAAAGAAACTAAATATACCGTTAATGTGTTATCTACTTAAATTAGGTATTAAATATCTTAGAATAGATGAAAAAGACTTAAAAGAGTTTGGTGTTTTAAGTATCTATGACGAATTACCCTCAAATTATTTAAAACTTTTAGATGAAAAACTTAAAATAGTTATAAAGATAATGTAATATTATTAATAATAATATGAAAACTTTTTTATTACTTTTAGGCACAACGTTGGGATTTAGATGTGGACCAATTAAAATGAATCTTTCACCAGCTGATATAGTTACTGCAAAAAATACATACGGTACTGATTGGTCCAACTTAGATTTATATTCGAATAAAATTGACTCAGCTGCTATTTTACAAAACCAAAAATCAATATTATTTTCATCAGATGGAATAATTCATAAATATAATTATTTAGAGTCTGGAATTTCGGGTATACTATCTTTTATGGATCAGAATCATATAAATTATCAGGTTTTTAACATAGAAACTACAAATATATTAGAAATTGGTATACAGTTACTCTTTAGTTACTTTGTACTTAGTATTTTGTACAACGTGTTTAAAAATTCGAACGGAATGATGCCTGGTATTAAAAATAAGTATGATACTTTAGATACAGAGATTGATACAAAATTTGAAGATGTAGCAGGAATACAAGAAGTTAAAACAGAACTACTAGAAGTTGTTGACTATCTACAGAATCCAGGTAAATATACCATTGCTGGAGCCAGAGTTCCAAAGGGTATTCTACTAGAAGGTCCTCCAGGTACTGGTAAAACTTTAATAGCTCGTGCTGTTGCTGGTGAAGCTGGAGTATCATTTATATCCGCTACCGGTTCTTCATTTATAGAAATGTTTGTAGGTGTAGGAGCGTCTCGTGTTAGAAGTCTATTCGAAACAGCTCGGGAAAATAAACCATGTGTTATATTTATCGACGAAATAGATGCCATCGGAGGAAAAAGAGGATACGGATTTAATTCAGGAGGTAATGATGAAAGAGAACAGACTTTAAATCAGTTACTCACTAATATGGATGGGTTTGAACAGGAAGATGGTGTTGTTGTTTTGGCTGCTACAAATAGAGCTGACATCTTAGATCCAGCTCTTAAAAGATCAGGGAGATTTGATAGAAAAATAAAAGTTAACTTACCAGACTTTAATGGTCGAAAAGACATATTTAGCGTTCATACTAGAAACAAATTTGTAGGAAATATTTCCTTGGATTCTGTGGCTAGATTGACAAGTGGATTTTCAGGAGCTGATCTAGAAAATTTAGCCAACGAAGCAACTCTATTAAGTATTCGTTCGAATAAAACAGTAATTGATGATGATATAATTTTAAAAGCATTTGAGAAAATTGTTATCGGTTTACCAAAAGAATATGATCCACGAACAGAAACCACGAAGATGTTAGTTAGTGTACATGAAACAGGTCATGCCATGATGGTAAAATATTTTTCTAATTATTTTATACTACAACGAGTAACTATTAATAGCAACAATGCTGGGGCTGGTGGATACACTTTATTTACGCCGATAGAAGAAATAGCTGAATATCCAACTAAGGGTTATTTTTTAGCACAGCTTATCGTAGCATTGGGTGGCCGAGCGGCAGAAATAGTATACTTTAAGAATAATACTAATAGTGATATTTTAAAAGAGTATGATGATATTTATATTACAGCTGGTGCATCAAATGATCTTAAACAGGCAAATGTATTAGCTCGAGAATATTTTAAATTATTCGAAGACTACACCGCGGACGAAGTAAGTGATATAACTAAAGCCAATTTAGAAAATAAGGTAAAAGATTTAATAGAAGTATCACTAAACAAAGCTATTTCTATTATAGAAGATAATAGACTTAGTTTTGATTCATTAATAAATTTATTACTAGAAGAAACTACATTAATTTACTAATTTAATTCTCTTCCTGCTTATTCTTGTATAGACACCAACCAAAGTATACTAGTAGGAGTACATTTACAAGTAGCATGAGATTGAGAAGTAGTTGGTCCTGTTTGGGATACATATGGATTAGACCGCGAACACCGAGGTGAACAACGGCGGAGATAACGCCAACAAGAGCAAGGTAATCGGCAGAACAAAGTTCCATTTTAATTTTTATAAATATTTTTTTTAGAATAAATTCATTTTTACAAATTTGTTTTCTGGTATTTTAAAATAAATTAAATCATATACAATTTCTCCATTTATTTTAAATTTTGTAGGTTTTAGAGTATACTTTTTATCTATCACTAACTTATCTACATTGATTATGTAGTAATAACAGTTAATTAGTACCATTATTCTTTTTATTATTGCGAAGATTTTCTATTGCTCGAATAATTAGATATTGTCTTTGTGTGGCATTAATTATTATAAAGAAATATTATATATCTCTTTATGACAGTTAAAAATGCTATAATAGCGGGATCTTTAGCAACTATTGTATGTAATCCATTTGATATTATCCGGGTTAATATACAAACAAAAAATTTATATACTCAGGACGCTATAAAGTATATTTATAATACCAGGGGTATCATGGGATTTTATAAAGGGTTATTAACTGGACTTCTAACTATTCCTGCATTTTGGTCAATATACTTTCCATTTTATGAAAATATGAAGAATAGTTATAGCACTCCAGTATCTGCATATTTTTCATGTTGTATTGCTTCGACTATTACTAGCCCACTCTGGTATGTTCGACAAAAACATCAAACATTCACAAATTTTAATACTTTACATGAAATAAAAACTTTAAAAATTCACCAGTTTTATTCTGGGTTATTCAGCACTTATCTTATAAATTCTAATTTTATGATTCAAATACCTATATTTGAACAAATAAAATCCAGTAAGTCTTTTGTAAGTAATCCTATTAATATATTTTTAACTACTGCTTTTTCTAAAATCTGCGCATCTATTGTAACATTTCCATTGGAAAATTGTAGAGTTTTATCTAGACAGTATCCCATGATGTCCGGTAGAGATATTATTATAAGACTTTATAATTCTAATGGTTACTACAAAGGATTATCGAATTACCTACTAAGAAGTATACCATATCATGGAGTCATATTTTGCACATATGAGTACTTACGACAATAAAACAACCAAAGAATAAATATACTTAAATAAATGAAACATAAATGAAGTAAATGCAGAAGTCATATTATATTTTGGAGGCAGCCAAGAGCGCTGAGAATTCTTTGCATCCCTTGTCTGGTGTTCCATTTGCTCACGGAGCTATCATTATTTACAGAGGAAAAATTATTGGTCGTGGATTTAACAAGATGTGTGTTCCTTGTGTGAACCGAGTGAATCAGTATTCTATTCACGCTGAAGTAGATGCTATTCAAGATGCTCTTCGCAGGGTTCACAAAAATGAACTTAAAAAGAGCACCTTACTTGTAGTAAGACTTAATAATTGTGGTGAAACTTTAAATTCTGAGCCTTGTCAAAACTGTCAGAATTATATTAAGCATATGGGTATTAAGATTGCTTACTATACATGAAATTTAAATTACTTAAGAATAATCTAGGTTATATATACAACACGTGAGAAACATGGACTTTGTACTTGACACAAACGATTATTCAGATGAAGAAGAACTAGAGGTAGCAGATCTACCGGAATGGTTTGTACAAGAAGAAATGTACTACTCTAAATTAAATAGTATTAATCAGTTTAAACATAGTATCACAATGGAACCAGAGTTTTATGGTATTAGAAATCTAAGTGATGTGGAACTTTTAAATTTTATAGAAAATACTGATCGTAGTTCTAAAAAAGTAAAACCACAATTAACAGACTATCAGTATGCATTATTTGATGATATTCATACAGCACTATTTGGTGTTAAAAACTCGAGGAATATTTACGATAAAATTGCTCTTAAAATTTTTAATCGGTGTTATATTTAATTAAAAAAAATATATTTATAAGATAATAATGAGCCCACATTTTGGAAAATGTCCATGTCCAGATAATTTAATACAAATAGAGTCTGGTCCATCACTAGAAAATTTAGTAAAGGAAATTAGATACTCATCTTTTCACACAGCTAATCCAGGTCCAATATTAATGCAGTCTATGTATAATAACACGTTTGATGGAGTTCCCTTAGGTGGAGATTTTTCACTTATGTCGCATGGTTTCGATAATCCAACTGCCGTAGGAATGTTACCGGACATTCATCCGTGTGGTAATTCCACGGAAGAAAAACATTGCGACAGCGCACCAACTGAAGAAGTTATAGAAAATTTAAAAGAAGAAGCTAGTAATGAAGAATCATTTAACGTTTGTTACATAATTACAGGTCTTCTACTCCTAGCTCTAATAATTGCTATTATATGTAAATTTGCTTAAAGTTTATATGTTATGTTAATATTAAATGAGTCTAGACAATGTTCACGAACAAATGCTACAAATATTAGAGGATAAAAAAACTCTCAATGGTATGCAGTTAGAACACAAGTGGGCAGATTTTATGAAAGAGTATCCTTTAATATTTATATCTTTACAGAAAGAAGATCCAGATTTAAATATGTTAGATAAGATGTTCGATAAACTTAAACAGGTAAAATCTGGGAGTAAGGATCATGATACAGCTGAAAAAGAATTTGGCGATATAATGGCAAATGAATATATTTATACTAAATTTACAAAGCCATCTAAGGAAGAATTAGACAGTGCCTATCAAAGGGCTTTAAAGAATCGTGAAAAAGCTTTACTTTAAAATTCTAGGATTTTGTTTAATAAAGTTAACTATTTGCTTATATCGTTGACTCAATTTACCAACGTTTGTTATACCTAATTCATTTTGTACTTTTGTAAAAGTATAAGACATCTTAAATATATCACGAGCAACATATATAACTGTGGCACCAAATGTTTCTTTTGATATGTCTTTGAATAAATTAGCTTCTTTTAATTTTACCACTAATTCCTGAGCCTGATCTGAAATTCTTTCATCTGAAACAGATAGAACTGTTTCTTCTTGGAGTGATGACTTTAGAGTATCCGCATAACCAGTGTCTTTAAATATAGAACTTAGTATTTTATTAAAATATTCAGCATTTGATAGAGTTATATCAAACGCTTCAAGTATTCTGTATATGTTTATTGTACGCTGTAATCCATAATATACGCATAAACATTGATAAGCTCGCTTATTTTCGTTAGACTTAATAGACGGTTTAACATTCTTAAATTTATCATAATAAAGTGTTATGTTCCAATACATAGCAAACATAGCATCTAGTTCATCCTTATTGTAAGGAATTTTATAATCTTCTAATCTTGTCTGAATGGAATTAATTCCCTGTTTATATAATTTTTGATGTGGTGTTAAGTTTTGCATTGCATATAGATTAAGTTTATCAATATCTAAAGTTACTTCTTTACCATCTATTGTGGTTCTTAGTTTATTTTCACCCCTTGTAATAAATTGTTCATCATTTTTAACTTTATATGAAGTTGGATTAAATATAGTTCTATGAAGAGCTCCACATGATCGGCATAACTCTGCCGAATTTGTAACATAAAATTCAGTTGATTCACATATATTACAAATACTAGATTCTTTTACTGGCATTACTGTCTTAGGTTTTACAGGTTCTGTTTTAAATAAATCTTTATCAACACAATTAATTAATATTTCTTTAGCTCTTTTATCATCATATAAATCAAAAAGTCTAAATAATTGTATTTTGAGTAATTCTTTCTCAAACACAGAATCCATTAATAATAACTTAGTTTATTTTTCTATTTTTTTAACCAGGCTTAATTCTTCTGGTATAACATTTAGTCTGTTGCATTCTTTTTGTATTTTAGAACGCTTATGATAATTTAGTTTTGTACTTTTTATATCTGTGATTTTAGAGTCTAAATTGTATACGATCATATTAGATATACACTGATAATACTCAGTTCCATTGAAAATTATAGATTCAGAAACAATATCTGATAAATATGCCAACTTATTTATAGTATTAACGTGATACATATAAGTGTGATGTAAATTATTGACATCATATACTTGTAAATTTATGTCTTTAGTTTCATATATACTACCTAAACAGTCTAATTCTGAATAAAAATTATCAAATTCTATATGATCACCATGTATTATACTAGAAAAAAACTTTAAAAATGACCCATTGATATTAACGCTATTATAATTCTTACAACTTAAATAGTTAATACTTGACAATAAAGAGAGCAGATATTCTTCAGATGGTGGTTGTATACAAAGAGAGTTTTTAAATTGTTCCGTAAGTGATATAATTATAACGTTAAAATTTTTAATATACTTCTCGATGTCTTTATATTTAAAATTAAAGTAATCATAGTTATCAATTATAAGAGTTGTATCTTCCAAATTGTTCATAAAATAAGACATAACGTCTACTCTCGTTATCTTTTTAATATATTCTATAAAGTTTTCCATTGATTGATTATAATCATCGATATAGTGATAATTTCTATTTTTCATGTAAGTTTTAATAATAGTTGTTTTTCCGCAACCAGATGGTCCATATACATTTAAAAATCTATTAGATTCTTTAAGTATAGGGTAATTATGCTCTAATTCTGAAGTTAATTCTGGAATAAACTCCATCATACTAATTTATATACTATTTCTTTATACAAATTAAACTTTAAACCACACCTTTTGACTTAGGTTAGAAGGATTTTTTAATAATTTAAATGTTATAATTGTGTCTGAATACGTTTTAGATGAATTTTGACTTGTAAAATTATCAAACGGATTGTCAGAAATAATTGCTGTAGGTGATGTGAACCAATCTCTTGTTCTAAAGTCAACAGTTAATCCGTTTGGATTATTTATTACAAACTTTGTTGTAGGATCTGTTAAGTTATCTGCTGCTACTAAGGTTCCAGGAAGTGGTATATATAGAACATAATCATCTGGGGATATTCGTCATCTAAGGAATAAGTCACAGTATCTCCACTAGTAACATTAATTATTCGACTTGTATCAATTTCATTTAATTCACCAATAACAGCATTTCTAAACGCTAGCTGGCTCGCAAAATAAGTATTAGCAAAATTACCTGGCATTTCTTTAAGTAAAAATAAATATTTTTTTTAAAATTAAATACTTTACTTAGCCCCCTGCGGGGATCGAACCCGCAACCTTGAGATTAGAAGTCTCACGCGCTATCCAATTGCGCCAAGAGGGCTAACTAAAGTATACCACATACCCCCAGTGGGGATCGAACCCACGGCCACAGGATTAAAAGTCCTGCGCTCTGCCGACTGAGCTATGGAGGCATGTGGTATACTTTTTAAATAATGCTCTTGATAATACTCTCTGGAATTTTATCTAAAATGATTTTAGGACAATGATTAGCACACCTATCCATTTGTTCTTTACCATAACCGCAATGTAAATATTTAATGTTATGAAACATGTTTGCAAGCATTACACATTGTTCTATTTTTAAGAAGTCTTGATTAAAATAGATATAAATTGCTATTTCACAGTTCTGATAGTCCGTTTTATACCATTGTGAATATTCCTTATAAATATCCCTTAAGCCTTGCGTACTGCGCGACGAACCTTTTTTTTAGGCTCAGGATCCTCAACTGGTGTATCATCTACAACATCAGCATCAGGTACAACTCCTGTCTACTCTGGTTCTGGTTCTGGTTCTGGTTCCTTCTTGGTGCGAGTCTTCTTCTTTGGCTTCTCTTCAGAAACAGACTCAGACGACTCAACCGATGTGTCTGTACGATCAGTTGTCTGTCCCTTTTCGACCTTTGGATAGTGTGGCTTTAGGTAGCGTTGCATGTTAAAAAATGTGAGAGGCTGATCAGGATTTAGAAGAGCTCCAAGTTTACGACCAGCATCTGTAGTATCGAGTAGAATGTATCGCTTATTCTCAGGGTTCTGTAGTTCATTATCCTTAACATACTTAGTAATACTATTTGTAATAAACTGACGAGAGTACATCTGTCCCTTCTCTACACCAAGGAAGTCGCAAAGTTCATCACCAACTGGTACAGGTACATCAAATACATTCTTGCGCTTTACTACATCTTCGCCATCAACTGGCTCCTTCTTCTTCTTGCGGGACTTTGGCTGAGCCTTAGATAGCTCCTTCTGTAAAGCCTTTAGTTCCGAATTTACAGTCTTCATGAAAGAAGTATGGGTCTTAGTTTGTTCATCTACTAGTGTTAGTAGACTAGAGAATCGATCAGCGAGAGTTAGTGGAGTATCAACGACGACTTCTTGGGTAGCGGACATTTTGTTATAATTTATTATTACTTATAACTTTAAGTAGGTTGCTACTAGGAATCATGGGTGTCATAAAATAGCGGAATTATTTCTATGGTTTTATCCGTAATATTCTCTGGATTAATCCAATACATAATTTCTTCTTTTAAACTTTCCAATCTAGAGTCCCATTCATTTTGTTTTGATTTCTTTATAGTACATATTCCCTTTTTATTGTAACCCCAACATGAAGTTATAGTTGTTCCATTTTTTGTGTAATCATCCGGATTAAACCGAATAAATATTATCGGTCTATGTCCCAAATCTTGCGATAATTCCATTATACGTTTATTTTCACAGCTACAATCATAGTCTATGTGTTGGTTTTCATCTATTTCTATAATTATAATTGTATATAATAAATCCAATAATAAATCAGGTCTGCGTCTCGAACAACCACCATTTATTATTTTGTCTGCTATCCATTTTAAATCTGGAAAATTTGTGCGTACATAGTCAATCACTGCATATTCTTTTGTTTTATAATTTCGCGATAT
>Ga0180437_10002556_pt1 | contig 28755 bp, 23 predicted proteins | sample SS_ome_4_FD_132410 | JGI IMG/M metagenome (GOLD analysis project Ga0180437, IMG submission 132410) | Hypersaline lake sediment archaeal communities from the Salton Sea, California, USA - SS_3_D_1 metaG | ecosystem: Environmental > Aquatic > Non-marine Saline and Alkaline > Hypersaline >...
GGCCGTCCTGAAGATACGGGGCCGTCCGCCAGATTTCCGCCAGCGTCGGCGTGTCAAATTCCTCCCCTTGCCCTCTGCCCGTGCCTACGTCGTACTTCTTCATGTCGGTGAAAAACTGGCCCGAATGGCAGTCGAGGCATTTGGCCTGTTTGAAAATCTGTCGGCCTCCGGCTGCCGCGGCGCTGAGCCGGCCGTTCACAAGGTAAGGACTTTCCAGGCGGTTTCCGGCAGTTTGTCGGGCGTGGTGGGTCCTTCTGAGAGAATTTTGGCCGTGTAACTGAAGGATGGGATTGGTAGGCCAACTCTGCGCAAAATTCGGCTTTGGCCGCGGTTGCCTTCTCGGTTCAGATTCAAATTGGCGCCGGGCATCATGGCATAACAGCGAAACCGGATAGAACAGAATCCAGTCCCCGGAAAAAGCAGAGTGAAGTATTTCGAAAAGAACATTCCATGAAATGCGGAAGTTGAAAATTCCCGTTGAGGTTGACGGTGCTTTTGGGCAGGCAAGGGTGGCGCTCTGTGCTTGATTGCTGTCGGAGCTGTAGTAGAGAAAGATTGGAGTTTCCGCAGGTTCGCAGTTGTCTGCTTTGCCGTCGCGGCTATAATAACCGGTGAAAGGGGCCTGCATGAAAGACAGAATCGAGTTGAAGGCGGGTAATACGGTAGTTTTTGCGGGAGACAGTATAACGGATGCGGGCAGGATCTGGCCCGCATATGAGCCGTTCGGATTCGGTTATGTGAACTTTGTGGCGAACAATCTGCTGGCGAGATATCCGACGTACGGCCTTAATATTGTCAATACCGGTGTAAGCGGTAATACGATTAGGAATCTGGAGCCTCGCTGGAAGATGCATTGCCTGGACCATAAGCCGGATGTGGTGAGTGTGCTAATCGGCATCAACGATCTGTTGCGCCGGCACATGGGTCCGGAACGAGCCTGTGAAGGTGTCGAACCTGATGAGTATGAGTCAGTTTACCGGCAGATCCTGTCTGAGGCGGTGGAGCAGTGCGGCAGTCAGCTTGTGCTGATGGAGCCGTTCATGTTTTGCGAAGATGCCTCTGACCAGATCTTTATGGGACTGGCAGATTATATCGAGGTTGTGCGTGGGATGGCTGAACAATTCGATGCCGTCCTGGTTCCGCTGCAAAGCCGGATCAGCGAAGGGATGAAACAAGTTCCTGCTGCGAGTTGGTCTGAGGATATGGTGCATCCGTATGTCTGGGCTCATGCATGGATTTCACAGAGGTGGTTTGAAGCAACGAAGCTGTAACGATGTGACACGGAAAAATAAATTTTCTTTTCATAGATTCAGTAATTACAAGGATTAAGGAGCGGGGTTGAAAATTTCTTTGGAATTTTTTTTTATTTTTGGCTTTTCAGATTCCGGCCGATGGGATATACTGAAAAGGGTAGCAAACAGCTATATCTTGTGTGAGAGCAAACCATATATTCTATATATTGGGGCCCAAGGGGGCCGCGTTTTTTCGCATGGAGGCGCGTAAATGACGCAGAAGTTTGAGCCGACAAACCCGTTCACGGACGAACAAATCAGACCGAAGACGGCAGAAGAAACCGCTGAGAAAAAGACGGTCGGTTTGTCGATAGAGCACTTCTTTTCGACGCCGGGCGTGCATCCTTTCGACCAGTTGGACTGGGACAGGCGATCCGCGAAGATACTCAGTGACACGGGTGAGGCGATTTTCGAGCAGGACGATATCGAGGTTGCGTGTTCCTGGAGCCAACTGGCGACAAAGGTTGTTGCGAGCAAGTATTTCTACGGCGACGTGCAGAGCGGTCGGCGTGAGAACTCTGTTAAGCAGCTCGTGCACCGGGTATGCAGGATGATCGCGGACCGGGGCAAAAGGGATGGATACTTTGCCGGCGACGAGGATGGGGAGGCTTTCTACAACGAACTGACGTGGCTTTGCGTGAATCAGCATGGGGCTTTCAATTCGCCTGTCTGGTTTAACGCGGGACTTTTCGACACATACGGGATAGAGGGCAGCAAGCATAACTATCATTGGGGCTGCGAGAAGGACAAGGCTGTGGAGTGCGAGAACAGCTATGAGTACCCACAAGCGTCGGCGTGCTTCATCCAGTCGGTTAAGGATTCCATGAAGGACATAATGCGGCTGGCGGCGAGCGAGGCGATGCTTTTCAAGCACGGCTCCGGAACCGGAACGGACCTCTCTACGCTTCGCAGCAGCAGGGAGAAGCTTTCAGGCGGGGGCAAACCGTCGGGGCCGCTTAGTTTCATGAGGGTATACGACCAGGTTGCGGCGGTGATAAAGTCGGGGGGCAAGACCCGCCGGGCGGCGAAGATGCAGTCGCTGAAGGTAACGCACCCCGACATCAAGGAATTCATTACGTGCAAGACAGTGGAGGAAAAAAAGGCGTGGGCTCTAATCGAAGCCGGCTACAACGGTGATTACAACAACGAGGCCTACGGCAGCGTGATGTTCCAGAACGCCAATCTTTCGGTGCGGGTGACGGACGAGTTTATGCAGGCTGTTGAGAAGGACGACACCTGGTCGACGTACGCGGTAACGACTCGTGAAAAGATCGGCGAACATTCGGCGCGGAAGCTGATGGAGCTTATCGCCGAGGGCACGAGGATATGCGGCGATCCGGGTATCCAATATCACAGCACAATTAACCGTTGGCATACGTGTCCGAACTCGGGTCAGATTAACGCGTCGAATCCGTGCAGTGAGTACATGTTTCTGGACGATTCGGCGTGCAACCTGGCGTCGCTTAATCTTATGAAGTTCCGCAGGGATGACGGTACTTTTGACGTGGACAGCTTCAGGAAGGCGGTTCGTATTTTCATTATAGCCCAGGAAATACTCGTTGATAACGGCAGCTATCCGACGGCTGAGATTACGGAAAACAGCCACCTTTTCCGAGCACTTGGACTTGGTTACGCCAATCTTGGTTCGCTGATTATGAGTCTGGCGCTTGCTTACGATTCGGACCAGGCAAGGGCTCTGGCGTCGGCGATTACTGCGATATTGACGGGCGCAGCGTATATGACAAGCGCCGAGCTCGCGTCGATCAAGGGACCGTTTGCAGGATTTGAGAAGAATTCGGAAGCGATGCTTCAGGTGATAAACATGCACCGTCAGCATGCATACGATATTACCGAGTCGCACTGTCCGGACTACCTGCGAAATGCGGCGAAGGACGTGTGGGACGAGGCGCTGGATATGGGGACAAAGGTCGGTTTTCGCAACGCCCAGGCGACGGTTCTGGCACCGACAGGGACGATCGGATTCATGATGGACTGCGATACAACAGGTGTGGAGCCGGATATTGCGCTGGTCAAATATAAGCTTCTGGAAAGCGGGGGGATGTTTAAGCTTGTCAACCGGACGGTTCCGATGGCCCTTGAGCGGCTGGGCTACAGTGCGGAAGATATTAAGGAAATCTGCGATTATGTGGACGAGAACGAGACGATAGAAGGGGCGCCCAAGCTGAATCCGGACAATCTGGCGGTTTTCGATTGTGCTTTCAAGCCTCGCATGGGCAAAAGATTTATTCACTACCTGGCCCATCTGAAGATGATGGCAGCGGTCCAGCCGTTCATATCGGGTGCGATAAGCAAGACTATCAATATGCCTAAAGAGAGCACTACCGAAGAGATTATGGAAGCATATATGGAGGGGTGGAAGCTTGGTCTTAAGGCGGTTGCGATTTATCGAGACGGCTCGAAGAAGCTTCAGCCTGTTTCGACGAAGAAGCACGAGGACGCCAAGGCGAAGTCGGCAGCCGAAACAGCCGGATCGGCGCGTCCTTTCAGGCGTCGGCTGCCGGACACTCGCAAAAGTATAACGCATAAATTCTCTGTTGCAAACCATGAGGGCTACCTGACGGTGGGGCTATATGAGGACGGGCAGCCCGGTGAACTGTTTATCACTATGGCCAAGGAGGGCAGCACCGTCGGTGGCCTCATGGATGTCATAGGAACGTGTACTTCGATGGCCCTTCAGTACGGTGTGCCCTTGATTACGCTGGTCGATAAGTTCCGGCACGCGAGGTTCGAGCCGGCGGGCATGACGTCGAACCGAGACATACCGTTTGCCAAAAGCATCATCGACTATATTTTCTGCTGGCTTGGTTGTCAGTTCATTCCGGGCTATGCAGAAAAGAACACTCCAAATCGGACACCGGCAGCGACCAACAACAAGAATACGACCACTGCCAAACAACTGGTTGAGAAGACAAAGGACCTTGCGAAGAAAATCGCCGAGGCTAAGGCGGGGGCTAAGCTCAGGCCCGGGTCCGATGGCGGCGAGGGAGCGGCCGAAAAGCAATCAGGCAAGGACCTCGAATCGACGTCCGGGGGCAGGTTCGGTGATCTTGCCAGCCGAATCAGCAGCCTGGTTAGCTCGGCGGTTGCCGAGACGATCGGGCCGGCACACGGTGAAGCAGCGGTTATGCAACAGTTTAATTCACAGTTCGAGCACTATCAGGATGGCGCGCCCGCTTGTGATATCTGCGGCTCACTGACGGTGCGCAACGGCACGTGCTATAAATGCTTCAACTGCGGCAACAGCATGGGGTGCTCTTGATTTTTACGGGGGGATTCTTTGGCATAGATTGTGGAGAATTGGCAGAAGCTGAAAGGACTTGGCAAATGGGCGGTTTGAGAAAGTTGCGGAGAAGAGTTGATCGGGATAAATATACTGTGGAGCGGCTTTGGCCCGTTGAATACTACGACGATCCGCCGCCGCGGAAAATATCCGAGACCCTGCTGGAATTTGCTGAGCCGCTGCTGGGTAGAGCAGCAAACGATAGGCAATACGAAATGCTCCTTGCCCTTTCCGTGATTTGCTGGAATACGGCGTGTTTGCCGGCGGATGAGCGCGAGGCGTTTATTTGGGACATGGTCGAAAAAGGCGCCGGAGCAGATGAGAATATGCGGGTTGTGATTAAAGAGATAACGAGTATGCTTATCGAGCGTAAGAGGCAGTTTTATGGATATGATAGGCGGATGATCGTGGGGCACGAGTTCGTTCAGGAGGGGGGTCGGGAGCGGTTATTGGTGGCGTCGGCATTTGTGAAAGATTGAGTTTTGCCGCGCGCAATTAACGTTTATGGGGTAATGGGAGTCTAGGGAGGCGTCTCGGTCACCGAAAATTTTGCGGCAAAAAGGTTTGACATCCGCTTGGCATTGGATAACATAATCGTTTTTGCGTGGTAGACTGGAGAATGTCTATGAAGAGTTTTATGGCCAAGAAAGAGCATGCAGAGCACAAGTGGTTTCTCGTCGATGCCGATGGTGCGGTTTTGGGGCGGCTGGCCGCACGGGTCGCGCCTATGCTAATGGGCAAGAACAAGCCGACTTATACCCCGCACGTTGATACAGGCGATTATGTAATCGTGTTAAATGCCGATAAAATAAGGGTGACGGGCAAAAAGGCAGGCGCCAAGGAGTACGATTACTATACTCATTATCCCGGCGGGCACAAGTATGTCAGCTTTGCGGACATGATGGCAAAGAAGCCGGAGAAGGTTATCGAGCTTGCGGTAAGACGTATGCTTCCGAAGAATCGGCTCGGTAGAAAGATGCTCAAAAAGCTGAAGGTTTATCGGGGACCTGACCATGAGCACCAGGCCCAGAGACCGGAGAAGATAGAACTTTTTTGATTTGAGGAAAGTAAGGCGATTATGGCAGAGACCAATACAGCTAATATCAAAGCTACTGGAGAGGTCAAGGCCGGGAAAGGTCCGGACAGGGGCGGATACTACTGGGGCACGGGCAGAAGAAAAAGCTCGGTGGCGCGGGTAAGAATCAAGCCGGGCGAGGGCAAGCTGCTCGTTAACAAGCGCGAGTTAAAAGAGTATTTCGCCAGGCAGCAGGACAGGAACGCCGTTGTGGCGCCTCTTAAAGCGGTAGATGCTGAAAAGACGTTCGACGTTTTCATAAACGTCAAAGGCGGCGGGACGACGGGGCAATCGGGAGCTTCGCGTCTTGGAGTTGCCCGGGCTCTGAGGAACTATGACCAGAGCTACGTTACGGTGCTGCGAGACGGCGGGTATCTGACGCGTGACGGCAGGATGGTGGAGCGCAAGAAGCCGGGTCAAAGAGGTGCCAGGCGAAGGTTCCAGTTCTCGAAACGTTAGTTTGCAAATTCTGTTGTGGGTTATTACAATGGCCGCCGAGTTCGATTTCGGCGGCTTTTTTGCTTTCAGGGAGAACGCATGGTTAGGGTGGCAATAGTTGGCGCCAGCGGGTATACCGGTGCCGAATCGATTGACATAATTCTTCGGCATGGTCAGGCTGAGCTGACCTGTCTGACCGCGCTTGCGGAAGAGTGCGGGGCGGTGGGTGATGTCTTTCCGCGGTTCAAGGGGCGCTGCAACCTTGAAATCGAGCCGCTGGATATCGGGAAGCTGGCAGGTTTGGCGGACGCGGTGCTTTGTTGTCTGCCCCATAAGGTATCGATGGGATTTGTGCCTAAGCTTCTGAATGCCGGTGTAAAGGTTATCGACTTCAGCGCGGACTATCGAATCAAGGACACGGCGGTTTACGAGCAGTACTACCAGGTCAAGCACACCGACGCCGCCAATCTCGGGCGGGCGGTTTACGGTCTGCCTGAACTGTTTCGCGAGCGGATTAAGACCGCGGAGCTTATTGCAAATCCCGGCTGTTATCCAACAGGGGCCTTGCTGGCGCTGGCGCCGGTTATAAAAGAAGGGCTCGTTGAGACGGATTCGATAATTGCTAATTCCGTGACAGGTGTATCCGGAGCGGGGCGAAACCCGTCGTCGAAATTTCACTTTCCAAACATGAACGAGAACCTGTATGCGTATGGTATCGGTTCGCATCGGCATATGCCGGAGATGGAGCAAGTTGCCGGCGAGATTGGAGGCGGCGAGGTAAAGATACTCTTTCAACCGCACGTCGGGCCTTTTGACAGGGGGATTTTGTCGACGGTCTACTGCGAGCCGAAGACGGACGTGAGCGGAAAGGAGCTTTTGCGGCTTTATGAGGATTTCTATTCGTCCGAGCGGTTTGTGCAGGTTTGTGGCAGCCCGCCAGCGGTCAAGGACGTTGCGGGGACCAACTACTGCCATGTTTTGCCAACGTTTGTGAAAGGGCGAATTGTGATTTTTTCAGCCATCGATAACCTTGTCAAAGGGGCATCAGGCCAGGCGATTCAAAACATGAACATTATGTTCGGGCTTGATGAAGGCCTCGGACTTGAATAGGGCGATCATGGGTAAGGGCGTGCTGAGAGTTGCTACCTGCCAGTTTGCCGTCAGCGCTTCGATTGGTCGAAATTCGCTGCGGATATGCGAATTTGTGCGTCGGGCGAAAAAGGCGAAGGCCGATATCGTGCACCTTCCGGAGTGTGCGCTGTGCGGCTATGCAGGGGCGGATTTGAGGACGCCGGATGAACTCGACTGGGATTTGCTGAGGCAGCAGAGCCGAAAGATAATGGCCCTTGCGGGCAGGCTGAAGATCTGGGTTGTTCTGGGCAGTACGCACCGGTTGAGCGGCGGACACAAGCCGCACAACAGCCTGTATCTGATAAATCCGGCCGGCAGGATTGTCGATCGCTACGACAAGCGATTCTGCACGCCGCGCGATCTGGAACACTATACACCGGGCAGCCGGTTTGTGTATTTTACGGTCAAGCGGGTCAGATGCGCACTGCTGATATGTTTCGACCTGCGTTTTCCGGAGCTTTATCGCGAGCTTTACAAGTCCGGGGTCGATTGTCTGCTGCAGTCGTTCTACAATGCGCGGCAAATGGGGCCGAGCGTTCATACGGTGATTATGCGCCAGAGCATGCAGTGCCGCGCGGCGACGAACCATTTCTGGGTGAGCATGGCAAACGCCAGCGGTTATTACAGCCCTTATCCATCGTGCTTTATTGAGCCGGACGGGAGAATCGTGGGGCAGTTGCGTGCCAACAGGGCCGGAATGATGGTAAACGAGGTGGACCTGAGAAGGCAATTTTACGACCCGATGGTGGATTTTCGCGAGATGGCGATTGCCGGCAAGCTCAATAACGGGCCTGAAAACGTTAAGGACCCAAGGTCGAGCAATACAACAAGCCTGTGATTCGGATGAGCGCCACAGGGGTTTAAAAAGGAAGCGGACTGAGGCGCGGAGGAGAAGGATGGGAAAAATCACCTCAGCCCGTCCCGCATTTGTCTACGATTCTGCGCGAAGGCCGGTTCAATAAAAACATGCGGTAGAGCGTCTATGAAAGGGTGAAACGGATTGGTGAAATTCGGCGCGCTTAAAGTAATTTCTTGAATCTGTCGATTTATATGGTATACTTTTTGACAATTGCGGGGAACAGTATGAACGCGATCGAGGAGCGAAGAAAAGAGCGGCGATTGTCGTACGACTGGTCTGTGTGGCTTGTGGAGGATTTCGACCGTGCACTTTCCCAGGGCCAGATGATCGACGTTTCGAGCCGTGGGGCCTGCTTTAGTTGTTGCGCCGACGAGCACTGCCCGTCTGCGGGCCAGCAGGTGACGGCGCGGTTCAGCGTTCCGCGATTCGGCGCGGAGGATTCGTATTATATGGCGAATTTTACGCGTGTGGGTCGTATTTGCCGCGTGGAGGATATCAACCGTTATCTTCGGCGGGTGGCGATTGAGTTTTGCGAGCCGCTTACGTTCCGGCCGGGCGAGCAGGACGTAGGCGGCTGCGAAGAAAAGGAACTGCCGAAGATGCAGGCCGGTTGAGGGGGTAATGGTAGGTTGACAATCCGGTCGGCGGTTTGTTTTCTGAATTGAAGCTTGCCTTTGCATGAATCTTCCGGTAGTATGCATACGCGTGAGAGCTATGGGTATTTTTCTTTATATTGCCGGTGGGATCTTGTTCCTGGTGTCGGCTGTGGCGCATCTGTGGGTGAGGATTCGGCTGCGACCGGGTGAGGATTCGGACGTGGCGGATTATTACTACGAATTCGAGGAGCAGCACCCGGGTTACGCGAGGTACTTGAAGTGGTCTCGAATAACGTTTTCAGCGGCCATCGTGGGGGCGCTGCTGCTGTTTGTGGCGTACATGGTCTGATTTGAAGGGGCTTTATTGCCACGAGAACGCATCCTCCCAACAAGCGCGTGAAGCGGGCGCATGCGCCGGGGCGGCCGGCGCGTGAAGCGTGAAGCGTGAAGCGGCCGCGGGGGTTGAGACTGGGTTCGATTGGGTTTGTTTTTGCGGGCATGTGCACAGCCAGCGGTTTTCATAACGGCTTGTCAAATTGGAGTTTACGTTTATTTGGGTGTTGAGGAAATTGGGTTTGTTTTGCATAAAAAGGGCTGATTTGTAGAGCGTTCTCGACAGATGTAGAGGGCCGAGGATGCCGGCGCGGGGGGACTTCACTTCGTTCAGCAGAGGGGAGAGGGGGGCGGTCTGAGTGAGACAGTGATGCGCGATGTCAGGGGATAAATTTTGGGCCTGGGTAGCCATTGTGAACCCCTCCGGTATTTATGATTGACGATTCAGTTCTTATTACAATCGTGATCCATTAGTTAGGTGAGCATTATACATTATGGAAAGTTAGATGTCAAGTTAAATTTTTATTGGCTGGCAAGGTTGCGGATTGTCGATGGTGGATGCTTGTGTATAAGCAGAAAGGCACGGGGGTAAACCAGCGGGCTGAATACGAAGGACGGCGGACGATTAATTCCCTCGATGGTCGAATTCTGTGTCCTGGCTTCAGGCAAAAAAAGTGCCTGACATGTCTAATTGCCTCCATATTATACGCCGTAGCAAACAGGTGGAGGCGAACCAGATTGTCCAGAAAATCAGTTGACTTTTCCGCTGAGGGTGTTTACTTTATGAGAGTATTGGCTGGCTTTAGTAGGCAAGCCGGAAAAAAATAGAACTCGAATATCGCATTATAGCGGCACACAAATCCGGGGAAGGACAAGCCAGGAATACGGTAATGGTGGTTTTATAGAAAATGAAAAATTGAAAGGAATAATGATGGCGAAGAAAACAGCCAGTACTAACAAAAGAAGCATCGGCAAACTCCCCAACGACAAGCCCGTAATGTACAAGATCAAGACGCAAGGCGGTAAAGTCAATTATGTGGGAGTCGCAAAAAGGGGGCGTGTACGGGAACGGATTGAAGAACATTTACAAGGGGAGAAAGATTATGTCCCGGGTGCCAAGGTTCAAATCGAGCAATTTGGCAGTATTGCTGAGGCGAGAAAGAAAGAAACAGCAGCAATCAAGAGCATTCAACCAAAACATAATGAACAGGGGAATTAGCCCTGTCTATAGGGCTACATCGTGATATTGCAGGCTTGGTTTGAGGCGTTGTAATGTCGAGTCTGAGCCCGGCAACGGCATTTTGGGGGTGGCAAATAAAGGGCATACGAAGTGAAGGGCCGTGTTAGCAAATCCATTTTTCTCTTGACGGCAAGTGCGGATTTGGCTAGTATATGAGGGAAAAGAGCAGTTTCAATGTAATGAAGTGAGGAGGATGCAAATCCGATACCACTTTTTTTTGACTTGAGAGGTTGAGTATCTATGCCATATTGCGATTTAACAGTCAAATGTGACTAACTAAAATCGCGAGGAAATCGTAGGCTATGTGTAAGCTGTGCTTTGGAAAGAAGTTATGCACGCCAGAAAAAAACTCAACACCAATTTGCCTTTAGGACGATGTATCTTGTATCATATAATTGTGTAATTGTTGGCGTGGCGTACCTGGAAAAGCAAATGTAGGACGAGGGAAGGCGGTGTAAACTTGAACAGCGGGCATATATTGTTGAAGCTTGTACTGGATGAAATTGGATTCGGTGAGATCAAAATAGATAGTTTCATCGAGAGGAAGGTCTTACAGAAAAAAATTTATCTTCTTCAGCTTACGGGCATCGATTTGGGTTATCGTTCCAACTGGTATCTCAAGGGTCCGTACTGCCCGGCTCTTGCTGGCGAGGTTTTTTCCCTAAGGGAAGAAATCAAAGATGGTGATGATGAATTCAAAGATTATGAACTTAACTCTGCAACTAAAGAAAAATTTCAGACATTGACAGAGATGGCGGCATTGCCGGAGCATCTGCCAACACGGGAGGACGAATGGCTTGAGTTAGTAGCTTCATTGCACTACCTTAAACATATCGCGTATTGGGGCGGAAAAGCCAATCCAGATTTCGAGGAGGTTTTCCAAAAGCTTGTGAACTCGAAGCCGCACTTCAAAAGGAAAAAAGACTTGGCGAAGGCAGCTTGGCGCAGGCTCGATGAGCTCGGATTGATCGCAAAGAAAACGTTGCGATGAGGCTGCATTAAGAAAGCTCTTCCATGGACAATGATTTTCGCCACAAAATAATCATTGAGCCGGTTCATGGGGATATTGGGCTAAGCAAGTTAGAAACGGAACTTATTGACACGCCCACGTTTCAGCGATTGAAAGGAATTAAGCAACTTGGTTTTGCACACGTGGTATATCCCAGCGCCAAGCACACTCGCTTTGAACACTCATTAGGTGTTATGCATATAATGAGTCGCATTCTTGAATCCTTTCGGAGCAAGAGCAAGGGGGAGAAGAAAATTACCGACGAGGATTTCCAAAAATTGCGTGTAGCTGCTTTGCTGCATGATATCGGACATTATCCTTATTCTCATCTAATGGAAAAAATTGACTGGGGCGAAAGCCAAAAGTATATCAAGAAAAAAGGGATAGAAGAAAGCCCGGGAAATTCTATTCCCAAAAGATATCCCAAGCACGCGAGGCTTGGAGAGATTGTCATAACAGAAAGGACAGATATAAAGGAAAAACTGAAAAAACATGATATTGATCCTGCGGACATTGCAGCTCTTGTCAAAGGCGAACATGAGACGATCCCAAATCTGCTCAGTGCAAGTTTGGATGTGGATAGATTAGATTACCTACTGCGAGATTCTCTGAATACAGGTCTTCCTTATGGTCGGGTTGACCTTAACTACATCGTGAATAATCTCGAGCTAACCGATGAAAATGAGATAGTGATCCATGCAAAGGCACGCAATTCGGCTGAGCATATGCTGATGGCCCGTTATTTCATGTTTAATACCGTCTATATGCATAAAACCGTGTTTGCTTTCGAGGAGATAGTCAGAAAGATCATTTTTTCGCTTTGGGAAAAAGGTCGGATATATAAATCGGGGGATGAAATTGAGGAAATGGCTCGGGTTAATTCTGGTGAGTTTTTGCATTTCGATGATGGCTACTTGGACAAATTAATTGATAAGTACGCAAACAATAAGAGAGAGAAAAAGCTCGCGACTTTATGTGAAGCTGTGAAATTGCGTAAGCCACCAAAACTTGTTTATGAGATTGCAGAGCTTAAACGAGATGATGATAATCCAAGTGCGCAATATACACTATTAAAGAGAGGGTGGAGCGGGAAGGTCAAGCAGTTTGTTGATGAATTTAACATACCACAAGAGCACTGGATTTTTAGGGATATTAAAGGGCCAGATTTTGAAAAGGTGAATCCATTTTTGAGCTTGGCTGAGGCCAGAGAGCTTAAAGGCAGCAACGAGCAGGAAATCAGGGAATTGGTGAAATTAAGAGAACAATCCGGAGAAATAATCAATTTGGTTGAGGATACAAGCAGCATTTTGCATCATCTGAGTCGTTTGAAGCTGATGCTTTGCCGGTTATATGCGGTTGGGATAGATGACACAAAAGCAGAGCAAATCAGACGGAAGATTGACGCGTGGATGCAATCATAAGACCCAGATTAGATAAAAATCATTTGACGCTTAAGCACAACTTACGATTTTCGCTACACACATTTTTTATCTTATTTTATGTGCGTTTTCCACATGCACGCTTTCGAAGATGGCGGAGGGAAGGTGAAAACGCGGTAAGAGGGTGTGGGTGGATCAAGGTGGGGAGGGGCAAAACGGCCAAATGAATTTGGGACTGCGTGACCCGCCCAATAAATTGGGAACTGCATAACCCCCCAATGAATTGGGAACTATATAACCGGGAAATAAATTTGGGACTGCGTGACCCGCCCAATAAATTGGGGACTACATAACGCCCCAATAAATTGGGAACTGCATAACCCCCCAATGAATTGGGAACTGCATAACCCCCCAATAAATTGGGGGGCTAACTATGGGGATGGGCGGGGCGATGGCAATACCTGGTGGGTACGGACGGCGGGTGCGAGAACTGTGGTTTTTACGGTTGGGCGTTGTATTCGGCCTGGAGTTTGTTTAGTGTTTCGGGGTTTGTGGGGCCTCGGTGGATTACGAGGCGGTAACGGAGGGTGAGGGGCTTTTCTCTTGAGAGGAGGACGGGTTCGCGGCCGGGGTAGACGGGGTTCTGCATGCTTCGCTTTCTTCGGAGTATCCAGAGCTGGGGGTATTTGGGGAGGGATTTGTGGCAGAGGATGGCGAGGCCGCTGATTTTGTCGGGGAGAAAGTCGGCGGAAAGAGCCATCCACGGCCCGCCTTCGATTGGTGTTCTGAGAGGTTCGACGGGGCCGATTGCGCCGATGAAGGTGGTCCGTTCGGGCAGGCGGATTCGGGTGGAGAAGCCGCCGTAGGCCTTTTCGTTTTCAGCGCCGCCGATGCGGACGTTGTCGGCAAGGGCAAGCAGGTTTATCTCGAAGTCTATTTTGCGCAGGTCGGCCTCGGCGCGGTGTGCGCGTATAACGGTTGTTTCTCTGATGAAGGGCTTCGGCTGGGCCTTGTCGTCGGTGAAGAGGGGCGAGCTCCAGTTGAGGTGAACCTTCAGGGCTGCAAAGTCGGGGCCGGAGGGCAGGATTTGGGCATCGCAGACGTCCATTGAGAAGTCTTTGAGGCTCCAGCCGTCGGCGATTTTTTTGTCATCGACGAGCAGTTGGTGCCACGCCCAGAATATTCCGCGGTGGTGGGGATGGTCTTCGGGAAAGTCTTCTGTGAGGATTTCGCCGTCGAGACCGTAAAGCGGATGGACGTAATTGCACCGGGTGTGTTTGCCGTCAAGGGACTTCGGTTTTGTTTGATAGAACAGGACCTTGTTTTGGCCTTGTGAAATCGAGAAGCCCTCATCGGTCCGGACGATTCGCATTGGCTTGTTTGCAGAGTCGGCGGGTTCGGCGACAAGGCGCTGCTCTGTGCGGCCGGCGAGTTCGATATCGAGGCCCAGGCGAAGCTCTGCGCCGGTATGAGCTGATTGAGAGGCGGTGGTCAAGTTGGAAACGACGTACTTTTTTTCACTGTCGACGGTAAACCATTCTGGAAACTGGTTTATCCGGGGCCAATCGAGCGGCATCTTCATGTTTATCCGGTGGCGAGGGACGTCGAAGAGGATTTTGCCGTTCCAGGGCTTTTCGGCAGCGATGACGATTTTCAGAGCGTCACCTTCCCGAACGGCGCCGAAACAAACGTCCTTTCGCCAGGGTCGAATCGTCAGGCCCTGGGTTTTCCAGAGGCAGTACATGACGGTAGTTCGCGCGAAGTTTCCGTCACCGTGCCAGCCTTCGATTATTCCGTCGGGCTTTTGCTTTCGCCACATGACGTTTATTTCGCTGTCGATCCACTCGGCGGCTGAGGGGACGGGTTCGCGATTGTAGAGATTGAGCGCGCTTTCGATGGAATCGGCGTATCCGTCGGCGCTTTTGCCTTCCCATGGGTAGTTCCTGTAGTGCTCGTTCAGGCTGGAAAGCGCTTTTAGAACGGCCTTGCGGTAGGATTGCGTTCCGTCGACAAGGTATGCCGTGTAATAGCCGTTGAGCGTGTAGCCCCATGTATCGGCGATGCCTTTGCGGTCTTTTTCCGGGCCGGTGGCGGGATTGATCTGGTTGTAGAACAGGCCGTGCTCGTTGCGGCCGAGCTTGAGAATCGTGTCGAGCATTTCGTGGACGGGGTCGTGATAGGACTGTTTTTTCTCCGGTTTTGCAAACTGAACAGTTGCGTATAGCTCGCACAGTCCGGATACGATTTCGCAGCCGTGGTCGCGGAGGCGCAGAGTCGGTGCGTCACGCGTGGGATGATGCTTGTTCAGGAGATAGTAGTCGCCGAGGCGCTCGGCCCATTCGAGATATTTGCGCTCGCCGGTCATCCAGTAGACGCGCGAGAGCGTCTGGAGCATCTCGCCGTTTATTTCGTGGCTTTCGGAGACGATTTTTCCGTATCTGGTCTCGATGGGCGCGTGCTTCCACATATCGTCGAGCATTCCGAGCATTCGTTCGGACCAGGGACTTGCGCCGAGCCATTCGGTAATCGGGAGGAGGCCGTCCTTTATGTATTCGGACGCCCCGAAGAGAATCCTGCCCATATCGGGCTCGGCGTCTCTGAAGGCGGCCTTTGCAAAGAGATAGGTGTCGGGCAGGGTTCCGACGCGCGACGTGAGCTTTGTTTCGGTGCGGAGCATATCGAGCATGCGGCCCTCGAGGAGCGGTCGGTCGGTGACGGCGGCGCTGAGGACCATAAAGGGGTAGTTGTCGGCAGCACAGTTGGCCGCGTCCCAGTAGGCCTGGTCTTTGTCCATACCTACTTTTCGCGGTATAAGGCCGGTATTGGGGTCGGCATGTTCCAGCCAGGCTTTGACGTATCTTTGACATCGCTCGAATCCTTCGTTTGCGCGTCGGGCATTGCCGAGGGCCTGCTGAAAGGCGGGGTCCTGCGCCGGGGGTTCATTTGCCATGCAGGAACAGCAAACGCCCAGCACGAGCACGGCGACTAAAAGATTCGATACTTTAAAAGCCAATTTCATAGTTTTTATTCCTTCATTTCCTAAGGTTTGGCCGGCAGCACCGCGTCTCTATACATTTTCGGGAACGACATAGGGCCTGCGATAGTCCCGGGTCAGCATTCTGTCGGCTTCATTATCGCCGATGAATTTTTCGCTTCGACCGTCGAAGACGAGGTCGCGTCCGAGCCGATACGAGATATTCGCCAGATGGGCCAGAACCGAGGCGTTTCTTCCCTGCTCGATTTCGCTTGTCAAGTGCTGACGCTTTCCGGAACGAACGGAATGTATGAAGTTTTTCATGTGCGTGCCTTCGCCGGGCGGGATGCTGCCCGGAGTCTGGTGCGGTTTCATCGTTTCACAGCTGGGGCCGGGGGTGTTTTCTCTGCCGAAGAAAGTCTTCCATCTGCCGCCTCTCATGGCCATCCAGCCTTTTGTGCCGTAGAAGAAGTTGCGTGCGCCCCGAAGGGGGCCATCGATGGGCACTTCCTGATTTGTGTACAGGCCTCTGACTTCGAACTGCAGAATCGTGCCGTCGGCGTACTCATAGACGGCTGTCTGGGTATTCGGGGTCTCCTGGGAGCAGTCGGTAAAGACGAAGTATCCGCCGAAGGAACGGATTTTGCGGGGATGGTCCTTTCTTTTCAGGCCCCAGAGTGCGACGTCCAACTGATGGACGCCCGAGTTGCCGATGTCCCCGTTTCCGGTGTCCCAGTGCCAGTGCCAGTTGTAATGAAAACGTTTTTCGTTGAAGGGCCGCCACGAAGCCGGGCCGAGCCACAAGTCGTAGTGGACACCGGGGGGAACGGGGCCATCATCGGCGCGACCGAAGGATTTTCGCGGCTTGAAGCAAAGTCCGCGCGCCATGTAAATGTCGCCGATTATTCCATCGTGCAGAAGTTGTATGGCCTGACGAGCCTGCGGTGTCGAACGGGTCTGGAAGCCGACCTGGACAAGCCGGTCGTACCTGCGCGCCGCTTCAATCATTTTGCGGCCTTCGTAGATATTGTGGGAGCAGGGCTTTTCGACGTAAACGTGCTTGCCCGCCTGACACGCCCAGATTGTGGCGAGCGAATGCCAGTGGTTACAGGTTGCGATAGATATGACGTCGATGTCCTTGTCGTCGAGCACCCTGCGGAGATCGAACTGGGTTGCGGGTGGGGCGCCTTGAACGTGTTCGGTGAGCTTAACGCATTCGGGCCAGAGGCGCTGGTCTATATCGCAAATGGTTTTGACTGTGACGCCGGGGATTTCTGCAAGCTCTTTTATGTGTCCCTGGCCGCGGCTGCGAATACCGATGACGGCGGCATTGATGCGTTCGTTGGCGCCGATAGCGCGGCTTTTCGGCAGGGCGCCCGCCTGAGAACCGGCGGATGATGCAAGACCGCCGGCAGCCAGCACGCCCCCGAAGACGTTGCCGCCGCAAGATAGAAATTTACGTCGCGAAATCTGCTCATGCCCGGAAGACATTCTTTTCTCCTTAATCCAAACAAAAATTGAAGCGCCTATAATAACGGAATGAGCATGTTTTTGGAAGGAAATTGCAGAAAGCTCGATTTAGTAATTGACGAACTCGCATTTCGACGCAAAAATGAGGCACCAATTAGGTATTGTTCGTTGAAAGGGCTGTCGAATGGCTGAAAAACTGATGTTACTGGCGGTATTGCTTTGTCTGGCCGTGTCGCAGGTTTCCTGCGCGCCGCAGGCAGGCGGCCAGAGACGCCGCGGCGGTATCGGGCCGGAGGTGACATTCGTAAAGAGCTATGACAAAGTTGATGTGATGATGGACGGTGAACTTTTTACAAGCTATCTGTTTGGAAGAGAGCTGACCAAGCCGGTGCTTTTTCCGGTGCGCACGCCTTCGGGTGTTGTGGTGACGCGCAGTTACCCTTTGGGCGAAAGGGTCGAAGGTGAAAGCGAGGACCATGCTCATCACATGGGCGTATTCTTCACATACGACCGCGTGAACGACGAGCGCTTCTGGAACAACAAGGAGATACCACCGCAGATCCGCCACGTAAAGTTCAAAGAGACAACAAGCGGCCGGGGCGAGGGAAGACTTTCCGTGGTTATGGAGTGGATAGGCAGGAACGGCCGGGCCGTTTTGCAGGAAGACAGGACCATGGTTTTTCTGCAAGGTGACGGCGAAAACATCATTGACTTCGGTATCGACCTTACCGCCCTCGATGAAAAGGTGGTTTTCGAAGACACCAAGGAAGGCATGTTCGCCATTCGTGTCGCCCACTGGCTTCGGGAGCGGGCGGGAAAAGAATGGCCGGAAGGAATGTTGCCGACCGCCAGGTATTTCAGTTCCAGCGGTGACCGGACGGCCAAGAATGTGTGGGCCAGGCGCGCAAAATGGGTTGCGCTTGAAGGTGAAAAGGACGGCAGGACATTCGGCATTGCGATTTTGAACCATTCGTCAAGTGTCAACTATCCGACCTACTGGCACGCACGGGATTACGGATTGTTCTCGGCAGACCCGCTGGGACAGGGTTATTTTCAAAAGGCGCGCAAGCTGGACACCTGCGAGTACCTGAATCTCACTCTCGAGCCGGGTGAAAAGGCGCATTTTGGTTTTCGCATGATCTTCTACGAGGGGCCAAGGACAAAAGAGCAGCTCGAACGGCGCTTCGCGGAGTATCTGGGGCGCAAAAACTGACGGCAGAAACAGCCGGATACAAAGAACAGGATAAAGAACCGACGCGGGGTTTTGTGGCCATGGTGCGGTCCATCAGGGGGGTCGCTCTAATTCGTGACCGTGATGTCACCGAGGACAAGCCAGCCGTTTGCGGTTTTTTCGCCGTTGACGGCGAGGTTGATTCCGGGTGAATCGGCCTTTGTGCCATCGACGATTGCCAGGCAGAGTTTGTAGGCACCGGCGCCGGCGGAGGCGAAAGAGGTAGAGAACTGGTAACTGTATTCGCCGCCTTGTATCCATTGTGACGGTTCGGCCGTGTCGTCGGTAACAAGCGCCGCCACCTTCTGATCGGCTGGATCGAGGAGGGCGAAGGCGACCTTGTACTTGTAGTTCCACCGCTGATTGTGATTCGGCAGGACGCCCACCGCTGTATTTTTCCAGCGGTGCGATATTGTTATGCTCTGTCCGCGGCGCATGCGACTGGGGTATGTAATCCTGGTGGGCACAAGCCGATAACCGCCCTTTTCGATGAACTCCTGGACCATGTCCATCGCGTTGTTCATCCACTTCTCGGTGTCGCTGGGGATTCGAAGGTCAAGCGTGTTGGCGTGGCAATAGAGCGCATCGTCCATCACCGCGCGAAACAGCTCGCGAAGCGAATCATATCCGTCGCCCCTCCACCAGGATTCCGAAGAGCCGAGGCTGTGGTAGCAGTTCTCCGCGTAAAAGGGGACTTCGGGAAACCTGTCGCGGATGCGGTCTTTCTCCCACTGCTGGAACCACTCTTCACAGGCAAGGCTGTCGCGCCGCATCACGTAGTCGTACCTGCCTATCGCAACGTTATCGAGATTGCTCCATCCCCAGGAATGCTGCTGATACTGCACGCCCAGGAGAACATGCTGAAAGTTGCGTGCGTAGGTGCGGCAGAGCCAGTCGAACACGGAATTCAGATTGCCGCTATTTTGAAAACCGAGGTGATGTCCCTCGCCCCACCAGCCCATGCCGTTGCCGTCGATAAAATCGACGCGGCTGGGATCGTCGTATTCGTCGCCGAAGGCCTCGATAAAGTCCTCGAACTTTTGTTGAAAAACGTCGTCGTCGAGGTAGGGCGTCCAACCGTCACTGTCATATCCTCGGGCGCCGGCGTCGCGGACGTATTCGGGAGTCGCCTGCCGGTAGGAGTCCCGGCTGTCGATGTAGACGCGAAAAGCAAGTCTGAGCCCGCGATTTGTGGCGCCTTCGATGAGGTCCTTGTAGTTGCCGTCGTTTTCCCATGCGTATTGGCCCTGGCGGGGTTCGAACTGCGACCACGGGGCCCTTATGTAGAGGATACTTGCGAACCTTGCGTATTTGGCCTGTCTGTCCCAGTATTGGCTGCCGTCGGGGAAGCTGCCGAACGCATCAACGTACATTACCCAGCCCATCGCGGGATTTTTTACAATGCCGGTTTTGTCCTCCTGCGGCTCAACGACAATGGTCCGCACCTCGCAGGTCTGCCCCCAGGCCTCCATAAGCTTTGTGAAATCCATGAAATTGACCACACCATCACCGTTAAAATCGGAAGGATTGGCCGCGCCGCTTGCCGAAGCGAACAGTGACAGAACCAAAAACAGAAAACCGAGCTTTCCGGACATAAACAGTGCTACCCGCGCCTTAGCGTACAAACCGTGACTCATCCTCAAATACATTCTATGCACTGATGTCACGTTATGCAAGAAATAATCGGTCTTTTCGTGGTGATGGTCCGGTTAGTCGGGTTGAGAGGCGTTTTTCAGGCAGATTTCGGCGTTTCTTTTCAGGGCCTGCAGGCCTGTGCGTTTTATCGGAGAATCTGCGAAACGGACCCGAAAGGACTCTTCGGAGAGCGTCAGAATTTCGTTAAGGTTTAGGGCGCTGCGCTGCGGGTAGTGCCTTAAAGCCTTGTTCGCACACGCCGGTGCACTGGAATAGTAGGGACACGCCAGGACGCAGCGATCGCAGCCGAAGAGATTGTTTTCGACTTTTGGCGTCAGCTCGGCATCGAGCGGTCCTGTGTGTTCAATTGTAAGGTAGCTGATACATCTGGCGGCGTCGAGTTGTCCATCCGCTCTCAAAGCGGCTGTCGGACAGGCTCTTATACATCTGTCGCAGCTTGCGCAGTTGACGGCGACCGTCTCGTCCGGCTCCAACTCCAGGTCGGTAACTATTTCGCCGAGCAATATTTCGGGGCCGAGTTCGGGATTTATCAACATGTGATTTTTTCCTATGAAACCCAGGCCCGCCCTGGCGGCAAATGACCTTTCGGCTATGGGGACGGAGTCCACACATGTTTTGAACGTCACATTTTGACCACTCCCGGATTTTATGAATTCGGCCAGGTCACGCAGCAGCCTTTTAATGAAAAGATGATAATCCTGGTATCTGGCGTAATTTGCGACGCGGCCCGCCGGAGCGGCCGAATTGCCCGGTCTGTCCGGCTGCTCCTGACGATGGTAGTTAAGCCCCACACAAATTACCGATTTGGCGCCCGGCAAAAGCCGGCCCGGGCTGATTCTCTTTTCGAGGTTTTTGTGCATGTAATCCATCCGGCCTGCATAGCCGCGGTCGAGCCATTCTTTCAATTTCTCGACATGCTCGGCGGCCAACGGCGCCGCGTCGGTTACCCCAACTATATCGAAACCCAGCTCAACAGCTTTGTGTTTTACTTCTGAGGTCAAGCTCATGGGTATGATTATACAAGATTTGACCGAGATATTTCAGCAAAGCCGTGCTGATTGCCGGTTATTTCGGTGCATTTGGATTTGGCAAGTAGTACAAAAAGCCGTCTTCGGCGCCAATCAGCAGGTCGGGTGTATTGTCTTTGTTCCAGTCGACGATTGTGGGGCTTGTTGAGTGACCGGCAAGCCGTTTCTCGGTGAGTTTGCCCGTGTCGGTGAAGAACAAACAGCCTTTCTCTGTCTTGACGTTCCGCATAAAATTGATGTTTCGGCTGTTTACGAGTAGGTCGAGCCGCCCGTCACGGTCCCAGTCGACCAGGCAGAATTTCCTCCGGCCGCTTTTGCCGGCCCGACCCGAACTAAGACGAAGAGTTTCACCGCCTTTGTCCTGGTTTCTGAAGATTCTTTCGCCGGGCAGCAGTTTTAGTTTGCCGTTCTGCCTGAACCGCTCGAAGAATGCAAGGTATCCCTCGTGATCGAGCATAACCAGGTCATTCAGGCCGTCCCTGTTCAAATCGGCGACAACCGGTGTGGTTCGCCATTGTGTGACGAGATCCCGGTCGTTCGGGTCCCACCAGTTCCATTCGGGCCTGGGTGGCTTGCCGGGCCATTCAACGCGTATCGGCTGGGCCGCGGCGAGTCGTGGATTTGTACGAGCGCCGACATTTCGATACCAGATGACCTTGCCCCAGATGGAGTTGACGACGACATCGGGCAGAAAATCATGGTCCCAGTCGGCGACGTTGAGCGTTGTGTATCCCCATTTTGCTTCGCAGGGGCCCTGTATAGAGCCGTTTGGTCCGGCCTGAATACGGATTACTTTGCCGGCGGCCTTCAGATGTTCAGGCGCCGCCCATTTGGGCGGACACCCGCCATCGAGGTTTTCAATGAAGCCGATATACCCGGCGGTGTTTCCGCAGATAAGGTCTTCGTCGCCGTCACCGTCCCAGTCGAAGCTGTATGGCGTGACGAGTGCTCCAAACTTTACATCGTGGGCATGCTGCTGAAAGAACCTTGGCGTCAGAAACCGGGGCATCGAGTCGGCGACGCTGCCGGTGTTTTCGATGAGTGCGACACGGCCGTCTTCCTGGCCCACGACCAGATCGATGTCACCATCGTTGTCCCAGTCTATTGCCGCCGGTACGATCATCTCGAGGTCCATTTTTATGATTCGGCCCTCGTGGGCGAGGTATCGTCCTTCGGCGTATTCGGGTTTCCTGCGTGTGCCGATGTTTTCGAAATATGTGAGCTTATCGAGAAACTCTCCACAGATGATGTCCAGGTCGCCGTCACCGTCGAAATCAGCCGGGTTTGGCGACGGCATTCCGTATACGTCGATCGCCTTGCCGCCGGCTTCAATCATCCGAGGCTGGGCGTATTGTGGTATCCCGGAGGTTGCTACGTTGGGGATCAGGTAAACATAGCCGTGCAGCGGACCTCTTGTCCACCGCCCCTTTTCGTCAAAGGCGTTGTCCCACCCGTAGTCGCTCCAAACGCCGACGCCGACAATCAGGTCGAGGTCGCCGTCGCCATCGTAATCACAGTATTTCCACTGCCTGGCGCGGACTTTTCCTTTTGGCGTGTGGAACTCAGGGTTCGGGTAGATTTCGGTTTTCCGCCCAAAGGCACTTTCCCTGAAATCGGTAAGCTCCCTGGCGGGTATGAGGATTCGCGAGCGCCCGTGGACATACGAGACCTGTATGTTCTTGTAGCCCGGACCTATCCTCACGCCGGGCCTGAATATCGGCGTTTTGACGTTGCCTTCAGCATTTTCGAAGAAGTAGATTCCGTTGTACGGTTTGTCCGGACAGGAAACCAGCAGGTCGTTGTCGCCGTCACCGTCGTAGTCCATCGGAAGCGGCCACGCCCACAATCCGGCACCGAGATCAACAACCAGACCGGGATTGTTGTATTTGATTCTTTCCTGGGCAAAGGCCGACGGGCACAATGTGACCGACAGCCAACAGGTAAAAAGCGTCACTAAACCGATTGTTCGGTGCGGCATGCGGCAATCCTCCAGGCTCGCAGGTTATTCGGATTCGGAATTCTTCCCGGGCCAGTCCCAGCTCTTCAGGTCGTCGCTCCAGGCGATGCCGATGCATGCAAAGTTGTTGAAGATTACGCTTTCGCCTTCGGGGCCTGTGCCGTGGAAGAACATCAGGTACTTGCTCACGCGCGGGTCGTTTCGCAGGTCGAGCACGAAGCCCGCGGTGAGTCGGCCCTGCGCCCAGGGCCAGTCTTTCTGGCCTAACGTAATCAACTCGCCGCTGTCGCGCCAGTTCCTGAGGTCTTTGGAGCGTTTCATTCCGATGCCGTTGCTCGGCGAATGGAACATCAGATACTCATCGCCGTCGATGAGAACGCACACGTTCTCGCCGGACGGGATCCGGTTGAAGTAAGTCCATTTCTTCAGGTCGTACGACCAGGACATATTCGCGGCGTTGTCGTCGAAAAAACACCACCATTTGCCGGGTTCATCCTTATCCTCGAGCAGGTAAGCATCTATGAGCCGTCCCATCTTTTCGACGGGGACATAAGGACCTTTGACCATAAGGATTTCAGCCGGCGACCAGTTTTCAAGGTCTTTGCTGCGCTTAATCCAGACGCGCGCATTTTTGTTGCCGTATTTTTCGCCGTTGGGAGTGGGATACGTCTGAAGGCACAGAATCCACTCGTCACCGAAACGAACGATGTTGCCCGGGCTGGCGAAGTTGGCGTTCAGGTCTCTCGGCGTGATTATCTTCGGTGCGGTCCAGTTCAAGAGGTCCTTACTTTTGCTGAAGGCGGTGTAGTACCATATTTTGCCGTCATCTTCGTGTCGAACGTACGTGTAGAAAATCCGGAAGATGCCATCGTGATAGATGACCGCCGGGTCACGATAGGCTGTTTTGGCGTCACCCTTCAAGATCACGGGCGAGTGTATCTGTGAGAGGTCAATTCCGTATTTGGCGCCGTCCTGGACCGAATCGCATCCGGAACAAAGCGCCACCGCGAAAGCCGCAATCAGTGGGAACTTTCGGAGCAGGTTTGTTGAGTCCATCTTGTCAACCTCACAAAATAATTGTAAATCGGCGCTGATGAGGCTATTATAACCGGCAGGAAAAAACCATTCCACAAAATAGTTGGTATTAACAAAGGGCCTTTGAATGAGAAAGGCTGCTGTAATTCTTGCCACTCAAATTCTCTGCGTTGCGCTGGTTCGGACTTCGGCGCAGGGCAAGTGGCAGCCGATGTGGGCGGACGAAATTGATCGGGCCAATGTTGAGACGCCGATTACAGACGGAATTGAGCTCGGCAAGCTCGAACCGAAGGGCGTGCGCATACTCGCCGGGTATTCGGGTCGGCCGAATAAGTTCGGGATACTCAAGCGCTACGAGCTGGTTCTTCCGGCGTATGAAGGCGGCAGTTACTTCAGCGGCGACCGCCATCCGGGCGTGGCCTGGCCCGATGGAGCCAACAGGGTCCAGCCATGGATATTTGATAGTCTCGGAGAGCTTTGCAGCGACGATTATCCGCGCAGGCCGTCGAATTATCCGCGCGTAAGGGAGGGAATGTTTCTGCTGCTAAAGCTCGCCACCGGGGAGTACTTCGCGTTGGTTCCCGTAGCCGGCCCAAAGACAATGACATGGCTTTACGCCGGCGCCGACGGCAAGCTGGTGCTGAACTTCGGCACGCTGGGGACAGAAGCAGTTGAGTGCGACGCACCGCTTTTTGCATGGTCGCGGTCGGCAGATTTTTACACTGCCTGCCGCCAGGCATGGGCGCTGGCGATAAAATGTGAGCCGGTGATCGGGTCAACCGATTTTCGTATGAACAAAAAATATCCGGAGGTTTTCAGGTACTTGGGCTGGTGCAGTTGGGAGCAGTATAAATGGGACATCAGCGAGAAAGTCCTTACCGATGTTGTCAGGCGGATCGACGCTTCCGGCGTGCCGATTCGTTTTCTGCTCGTCGACGACGGGCATCTCGACGCCGGCAGGGACCGTCGCCTGCGAAGCTTCAATCCGGACAAAGAGAAGTTCCCGAACGGCTGGGGGGCGCTGTTGGGGCTGCGCAGGGAGGAAAAGATAAGGTGGATGGGGCTTTGGAACACTCTCAGCGGTTACTGGGACACGATCTCAGCCGAGAACGAATTCGGACACGAAATTAATGAGCACCTGGTAAGTCTGAAAAAAACGGGCGCAGTTGTCCCCTGCAACAACCCTGAGTCAACACGCGTGTTTTATGATGCGCACATAGGCGCCGTGAGAGAACACGGATTCGACTTCGTCAAAATCGACTGCCAGGCCAGGAATATCGCATGGTATCTCGGCAGCGACAACGCCGTCGAGGCCGCGACAAACAATCTGCGTGCACTGGAAGGAGCGGCCAACAAGCATATGGACAGCATGATTAACTGCATGGCACATTCTCTGCCGTGTGTTTTCAATACCCGCTACAGCGCGGTGACACGGTGCAGCATAGACTATAAGGTCGGGAAGATCTCACGAGCAAAAAGTCACCTGCTCCAGTCCTATGCAAATACGCCCTGGCTGTGCCAGACGGTCTGGGGCGACCACGATATGTTCCATTCGAGCGATGCCGGTGTCGGCCGGATAATCGCCGTTTCGAAGGCGATGTCGGGCGGGCCGGTGTATCTTTCGGATGACCCTGACGATTTTATAGCCGAGTACGTTCGGCCGCTCTGTTACGAGGACGGCGAGCTGCTTCGTCCGGTTGCGCCCGCCGGTCCGCTGCCTGACTCGGCCTTTATCGACCCGATGAGGGAACCCGTCGCCTACCGCGTCATCGCGCCATTGCCCGGCGGGGCGGCGGCAGTGGCGGCCTACAACCTCTATCATCCGACTTCGATGGTGCCGATTCGCGGGTTTGTGACAAGACAGGATTACAAACATGCCGGCGGTATGATTCAGCCGTACACGGGCAAATGGAAAGTGCCCGCCGAGGGTCTGGTTGTTTACGACTGGCACAGCGGCAGGGCCGAGAAGCTTACCGACAGATACGAGTTCGATCTGAAAGGCTTCGCCGATCGCCTGCTCCATCTGTGCCCCGTTAAGAAAGGCTGGGCCGTTATCGGAAGAACCGACAAATACCTCTGCCCGGCGGCAGTCGAGATTGTTTCAATATCACCCAGTAAACTGAAACTACGAATGAAAGAGTCCGGCCCTTTGGCCGTCTGGTGTGAAACCGGCACGCCATTGGCCGAGCGGTGTGTGTTTATAGACTGCGGCAACGGTCTGTGGGAGGGGAATATGACACCGGGTAAGCGGGACATCGTACTGACAATTAGGAAATATTAGTTGCTCGAGTTACCAGTTACGAAGAATATGGGACAAGGAATTTAGTTGCGTTTTGGCGCAAGGGGTGTTAAAGTATGATTTTTCAAAGCAGTGGTTGGTTTGGAGGCCCCCTGGTGGGTTAGGAATCGGAGTTGTGGATTTAACTTCAGTCGCAAAAAAGGTCGAATGCTCGGTCATTGCCTTTTGTCTAATGACGAGTTCTGTCGGGAACGCCGGCGGCGCTTGTGCGGATGAGGCGATCAAACACGTAATCGTGTGCAGCGAGTCCGGGAAGTTCTGCGGCTGGCCCGCAAACTGCGGCCTTTGGTCGTGGGGAAACGAAATCCTGGTCGGCTTTGCGCAGAGCGAATATGTTCCCAACGATTGCGGGCACTCGAGGGGCGGACGCAGCGTGTCTCTGCTGGCCAGGAGCGTTGATGGGGGCCGGAGCTGGGCGGTGGAAGACCCGGAGAATTTCGTCGGTGACGGTGGCAAGGTGAAGGACTGTGCGGGCGGGATGGATTTTACACATCCTGATTTTGCAATGCGTGTGTCGGGTGACAAGTTTTTCGTTTCGTTTGACCGGGGCAGGAACTGGGAGGGACCGTACCGGCTGCCGGACTTCGGGCTCGGTCAGCGATTAACGGCGCGGACGGATTACATCGTGAACGGGCCTCAAAACTGTATGCTGTTTCTTTCCACAATTGAGCCGCGTGTAGAGGCGGCGCTTCAGGACAGGGCCTTCTGTGCCCGTACAACCGATGGGGGCGGGACGTTCGAATTCGTCTCGTGGATGACGAACGAGCCTTTTACGATACGGTCGGTCATGCCGTCGACGGTTCGCTTCTCGGACAGCCGGCTGGTGTCTGCGATGCGACGCAGGCTTGACGTGGAGATTTCCGGGCCGCACAAATGGAGAAAATGCTGGATAGACGTTTACGAATCGAATGACAACGGGCGAAGCTGGCGCTTTCTGAGCCAGGTCGCCGATACGGGAAACAGCAACGGAAACCCGCCGAGCCTCGTGCGGCTCAGCGACGCCGGACTGTGTGTCACCTACGGTTATCGTGGTGTATGCAATCGGTACCGCTATCGTGACCAGCCGCAGGGTATCCGTGCGAGGTTGAGCGCCGACGGGGGCCGGACGTGGGGACATGAGATCAGCCTGCGAGACGACGCTCTGACCTGGGACCTCGGGTACACGCGGAGCCTGCAGAGGCCGGACGGCAGAGTCGTCACGATTTACTACTACAATACCAAGGAAAGACCGCAGCAGCACATAGCTGCGACGATCTGGAATCCGGAGAAGTTTAAGCACAAAGGCGGTAAAAAGTGAACAGCTCTGGGGATTCGGTCTGCCGGGCGGCGTTGGGCCGATGACGTTGACGCCGTTTATGCCGGAGTTTGCGGGATGGGTGGTCTCGACGACGCGGCGATTGTCCTGCCTTAAAGAGACCTCCGGATGGATGGAGAGCATTAAGGGTTTACGTTCAGGGAAAGTGCTCAGACGTTCGATGAGGGCGAAAGTGGGATGTTGTCGGCTCTTCCGGACAAGGCACGCCAATGGCAGGGCCAGCCGAAGCTGCGAGCTTGGGTGAATGGAGAGCAGAGTGCGGAAGGACGGATTATGGAAAGGTCCTGGTTGGTTCTGGTTGTGAGTTTGTTGTGGGCGTGCCCGGTAAGTCCGGCGGGGGATGCTCCGGGGACGGCGCGGGGGCGGCTGGCGGGGGAAAAGGAGCGGGCGTACAGCGAGGCGGCGATAGCGCGCGCGACCGAAGCGCTCTGGGAGGCTGCGAAGAGGGTCAGAAACGATCGGACGCGGCCGGCGTTTCACTTTCTGCCGCCGGCGCAGTGGATGAACGACCCTTGCGGCGGAATCCACCGCAAGGGCTGCTACCACCTCTTTTACCAGTTAAACCCGTACGCTGACGTGTGGGCCGAGATACACTGGGGTCACGCCCGCAGCCGGGACCTTGTGCGGTGGGAGCATCTTCCGATAGCCCTTGCGCCGCTGCCTCACGAGGTACGGTGCAACTCGGGGTGCGTTACGATCAACAAACCGGGCGAGCCGATGATTTTCTATACCAGCGTTCTGCGTGGTTCGCCCCGCGAGCAGTGTGCGGCGGTCGGTGACAAAGACCTTATGGTATGGCGGAGGCACCCTGATAATCCGCTGATTGATTTGAAGACTCATGGCGGACCGCGCTTCGGGGGCGGGTGGAGCGACATGTTTGTCTTCGAAGAGGCCGGAAGGACCTTTATGCTGATAGGCGTGGACAGGCTTGGCGATGAAGTGGCGGTTCCCATTTACGAGTCCGAAGACGCCGGAATGGCCCGCTGGAAATACAGGGGGCTGCTGTATCGGGCGCCGCGAGAGAAGATCGGAAACATGGAGGTCCCAATGTTCTGCAAGCTGAGCGGCAACTGGGTCCTGATGTTTCATCCGGGCGGGCCCATAAAGTATCTGGTCGGCGACTTCGACCTGCAGTCA
>Ga0180437_10002557_pt1 | contig 28754 bp, 67 predicted proteins | sample SS_ome_4_FD_132410 | JGI IMG/M metagenome (GOLD analysis project Ga0180437, IMG submission 132410) | Hypersaline lake sediment archaeal communities from the Salton Sea, California, USA - SS_3_D_1 metaG | ecosystem: Environmental > Aquatic > Non-marine Saline and Alkaline > Hypersaline >...
CGCCGGAGTCTTTCAGCTTGGTTGGGTCTTCTGCACAATCATTGTTTTCTACTTCGGGCCGCATCTGATTCAATTCTTCTCGAAAGGAAAAGGCTGATGAACAGTCCATTCAAGAATCCTATCTCTGCTCCGGTCAAGGCCGGTGGGCTGAGTGGTCGCGGTCCTCTCGGGGAAGTGACTTATGATTTCGTAACCGATGGCCTTGCCGCTCATTGGGATCCAAACAACGGAACCTCGTGGACCGGATCCGGAACGCTGAACGATCTCATCGCAACCGCGAATCTGACATTTGGAAACGGGGCCGCTGTCGCCGGTACTGCGCCGAAGTATGTGAACCTGGATGGCGACAACGATTCGCTCTACAATATCAACCAATCTATCCTCCAGGTCGGAACAGGGATCATCACTGTCTGCGCATGGATCTACCCAACTCGCGGATCAGGTTTCTTTGATCCGATCATTACTAAGCGAACCTCTGCGGGTACTGCCGGTTGGGAAATAGTTAATGGAGCAGGATCGCTGCGTGCTACGATTCGAGGAGGAACGACGAGAGATATATATGGGCAAACCTTGAGTCTCAACGCATGGCAGCTTGTTGGCTTCTCTTACAACGAGACTACGGGGGCCGGTCGAATCTTCAAGAACGAAAGCATCGGATCTCCAACACCTGGAACCGGTGCAACAATCGATAGCACATCGGCACAGCTCCAGGTTGGGGATCGCATGGGCGACGTTAACAACGACTACGCCGGACGCATAGGCAAGATGTTCGTCTACAATCGATTCCTGTCCACGGTTGAGATCGTCACGAACTATCGTGCCACGAAAGCGACCTACGGCCTGTAGGAGGATTCATGCAACAGCAAATGATTAAACAACCCATGACGCAAGCTGAGTCACTCTATCAGTTTGCTTCTGACTATCCAGGCGTTATCATGCTTGTCTGCGGAATACTGTTGGGCTTGCTGCTTATTCTTCTCAAAATTGTTCTAACGCGAAAATAGCCACCAGACAAGCGATCTAAAAAAAGAGCCCCTACCATACTCGGAAGGGGCTCTTCGTGTCTCCTGGCTTAACCTGGGCTACTTGGCTGCTTGATTTTTGATAGCCTGTACTTCTTCTTTCACTTCACCTACGGCATTCTTCACGGATTTCTCCACGATATCGTGAGATCTCAATATCTGTGCTTCGATTTCCGAAAACCGTTTCGTGTTGTTTCGGTAAATGAACAGGCCGCCGATACTTCCGACAACGCCACCAAGTACGAATGCAAGAATGATCCAACCCATGTCTCCTCCTTTCTAATCCTTATCTTCGACAGCGACCTGGACCTTGCCATCGACTTTCCGGATTGAGTACGGTTGCTCTGACGGATCAAACCCGAACTGGAGTCCTACTTCCTCCCAGGCTTGCCGCTCATCTCTTGTGATCTCCTCCAGGCGATTCGCGTAATAGTTCAATGCCGTATCGAGCATCATTTTGGCCGCGTGCTTCTCGTAGCCAATCGTGTCAAAACGCTCGATCTGCTTTGCATTGAGAATCGCAGGATTCTCAAGCCCCTTGTACTTCTTCTGGTCCTTCGACTTTAATGCCACTGTTCGCCTCCGTCAATGGGATAATGGTTTTGAGACTTTGATACAACAGATGTGCGAAGGCATCTACAAAGTCCTCGTCGTTTCGCAGATCATGACGGTTCTGGATATAAAGCACCCAATGAACCAACTCGTGGATAAAGGCTTGCTCAACGGTCTGCTTGGGAGCAGCCGTCGGGTCGATCCTGATTTCTTGACGTTGATAGTCAGACTTGCCATACATCTTCTCGTTGATCATCAGCTGATCGTCGAGGATAACAGTTACTTCGATTCCTGCCAGGGTAAACTTCTTTGGAATAATCACAAGTCCTCCGATTAGAATAAAGGTTTTTCTTCGGCTTCTTCCGTCTGGTTTTCCTTGAGCCACAGAGGACAGACCGTGGCAGCCGCACAATACTTCATGCAACGCTTCGGAGGATCCACCCGCTTCTGAATCTCGTGGCTTTCTTCCCACCCTTTCTCTTTGATGTAGTCAATGCACATTTGCTCACCGGCCTTCTCATCGGGGAAGACCGCTGTTGCCTTCTGGCCGCCTTTCCGGATCACACACCAATCACGGAAGTTTGCCCATCGCTCCTTGTCGGAACACGGAAACTTCTGGGCAAGCATTTCGTCAGAGAGCCCTTTGCCGTACTCGACATCCTTCACGCGGCTGTCGATCCACGCCTTGATTGCTCCCTCGTCCCAGAGAGGAATCGATAAGACAACAATGGGGACCTCCGGATAACCCTGTTTGTAGGTTTCTCCTTCCTTCCAGTTATCGAGCATCGCGATGATCTCAATGCTTTCGATGGGCCAATTATTTTCACGACAGAGCTGCGCGTAAATGTTCTGCTGAATCTCCCAATCAAGGAAGTCGCCCTTCATGATCTTGTAGACGGCGGTGTTTTTATAGTCCTTGATCTTACCCGAGTGCCACCGATCCATCTTTCCTGATACACTCTTCCCTCGAACAACCATGTATAGCCGTTCTTCAACAACGCCTCCCATTGACTCGTGCCAGGAATCTTCCATGACTTGATGACCAACTGCTCCTTTGAAGGAATGGAATTGGTCGATAACGTCAAAGATCTTGAGCTTTCCAGTATCTCGATAGCGGCCTTCGAGCACAGTTTTGAGTACAGGTTGGACGAGGCGGGAAGCACTGTAATCAGACTCTTCTTCTTCTGGATCATTATACCGGTCCTTCAGAATGGCAGCGACAACCTCTGGCGGGAGATTATGCTTGTTCGTATATTTCGTGACCCGCCCACGCTTGTCCTTGACCTCGATGATCCTGCTTGGTTTTACAAGTTTTGCCATTGGTTCCTCCATAAAAGTTTGCCCTCGTGCCTCGCCAAACGTTGTAACCTGAGTCATCTACAATATGGTAGTGTGAGGCTCAGTACCCTATGTACCTTGACCGAGGGCAAATCGTTAAACTTCGACTTGAGATAGGAGAACCTGGATCCTCTCACGGATTCCGGCCATCCTCCAGTTAATTGTAGCGATCTCAGCTGCTAATGGAACAGGAAGAGCAGGTTGCTGCTTGCCTTCTCCTCCTTCAGAGCATGGTTCATCTCTCAAAATCGGCCGCAGCTTCTCCCTCAAGCAGGAAATCATTTCTTCGAGATCATTCATTCCTCGATGCAACCGGTTAACCTCTGAGTTAATCAAAGGCTCTTTTTTCAGGGTTGCTTGCTTCGCCCCCATCGATTCTTGTTCGCAACAATCTTCAGGATACATCGCCATCGTGTAGCTCCTTAACTAATACTCGCGTGCGCGGAATTTCGCTATAAAGCTTCCAGACCGTAAGGTAAGCAATATAGCTGTCATCGTGCCAAAAGATTCCGTTCAATGAATCACAAACGAACTTCGCAAGATTGTCTGTGTCAGGTCGGCCTGTATGGTAAACCGGAGCGGAGTCTTTCAGAAGGTGAGCGTTCTTCCCTGTTCGATAGTGTCCCTTCGGTCTGGGGAAGTAACAATGGATGTTGACTTCAAGAGGGACTTTGAATGGAGCTGCCGGTCGATGCTCCAGTGCTAGGGAGAGGAAGTCGGCCTTGTCGCCTTGGCTTGGATCCACTTGCCTCAAAGAACCGTTTCCCATGCGATAGGATCTGTGCCTCTTCAATGCTTGCGGATTACCAGGGATTTCAAAAACTATCGTGTCCATCATTCCTCCATCGGCACGAAGTTATCCTCGAAATACTTTCGAGCGACGTACCACATATCATCGTGGTTCTTCGGGTTCCTGGCGATCATCCCGAGATCTTCAGCCGGATTATCAACTCCGGAAACACTGATGTTCGAGAGATCCTCACCAAGAACGTATGGACGCATTTCAGCAATATTCGTCCGGCGATACTTCTTGAATGGTTCAGGTTTTTCTCTTGCCATATTTCTTCCTCCCGTTTGGACGCACTCCTTGTGCGTAAAGATAATGATAGGTCGGCTCTCCAGGCCGCCACTCTTGTCCCTTGTGAATGATAGGCTTATGCAGATTCAGCCGCTTGACTCCTCGCGGCCATCCACCGCCACCACCACCTTTGCAACATCGAACCATATCCCGTTGATGCTTAAAGCAACCATGAAGATCGAATCGGGTGAGCAGTTGTCGGAAGTAACTAAGGTTAAATCCAAGAGTCCTTGCTGTGGCTGTCTTGGAGTAACCGAGATCTGCAAACCCTCTAACGACATCGACAAATGGTTCTCCATACTCTCTCCTGACTTCGAGCATCTTGCTCATAGGTCTTCGAGCTCAATAGAAATCGTAGTCAGCCGGTTTCGCATGTTGACCACTTCGATCCGGTACTTCTTCTCAATGCTTTTGTCTTGAATAATCTTGTCCAGGTGAGCTGAAAAATCGCACATCGCGTCGATGAGCTTACACTTCTCTTCGATTGATACCATGATGTCCTCCAAAAAAATGCCCCACGACTTTGAGGGGGTGGGAGTCGCGGGGCCAATGTAGGAGGAACTTCTTTCCGGTATTGTCCCGCACTCCCTGTTAATTGTAAACGGTTATCTTCGCTCCGCAGCACTTCGAGAACAGTTTTCCCATGTTGCCGGTCGCTTCAAAGTCGGCTTCTGTGTTGCATTTCATACACACATAGACCGGCTCAGATCTCGATGATACCTTCCGCTGCACAGAGCCATTCCCAAAATCCTTGTCTTGTGTCATTGTTGGCTACCTCCTCCCGCCACTCCTCGATCTTTGGATGATCGGCCCAATACCCGTCAACGTCGTTCCCTTCGTAAAACTCTCTTACCTTCTTACAGGTACACTTCATTCTGCGACGGCGATCCCTGGTGATCGACCGGCTCATTTCCTCCGGTGAGAAAAATTTCGTGGCCGCCATCACCCGCTGCTGCCGTCCTGCCTCTCCCGTCCTCCGCTCTCCGGTATCCCAGATGTAACCCTTCCTCATGAGCGGTCTGAACCGTGGCGAGATCGAGAACGGCTTGTGACTTGTCACCTGGTCAAACACCTGGTCGGCAATACATCCTTGTCTCCCGTACTGAAGAATCACAGCATAGATCTTCTTCTCTAATTCCGGAGCGTCAATCGATCTTGCTGCTGCGTGACTTGTGTCCGGATCCGTCGACCGTGCATACGCACCGTCACCATAAAATTTACTTCGCACTCCCATTTTTGACTCCCTTATCTTGTTATCTACTCCTTTGGTGAGTTCATCGAGAAGGCGCAAAGACTCCTATCCCTAGAGCGTCTTTGCACCTGAACGATCTCATAGACTACTCCTCCGGAGCCGTCCATCGTATCGGCGATCTCAACATTCCTACACATTTGAGATTGGTCAGACTTTGACCCGATATAGGCGGGTCGCGTCAGGCTCTAACCCTTCGACCCACCTTGAAGCTGTGACGCATCCCACAGTAGCTTCGATATGATATGTGCGCTGCCGTTAAATGTCCGACCACACATAAAAGTTCTCCAAAAAGAAAAGCCCCTCTAGGAAAGTTCTGACAGGAACGAGCACAAAGAGAGACTTGGGGCTTTTCTATTTAATTTTTTAAGGTCTCTTTGTCGAACCATGTCCCTGTCAGAAGACAGATTCATGGTACTACAAAGAGAATCGTTTGTAAAGCGAAAGCCCCAGGGTCGGACAGCCTGGAGCTTTCTAGGAGCCTTCCGATGATTCGGATGGGATGCAGTTTTATTTTAGTCCAACAGCGTCCAATGTCAATCTTTTTATGACTTCACATTCCCTGGTACATGGATTTTTTTCTTTAAGGCGTGTGAGACACTGTTTCTTCGACATCGTGTTGTGCGTCAGCTGAACGCCGTCACTCTTCATTTCAGGACAGGCGTGTGTTGCGGTCAATGGATCCGGAAGATCTGGATTGATCGAGCCGTACTCTGCTTCCCAATCTGTGCAGAAGCAGTCCATCTTGTTGTATGCCCGGGACACTACCGGCGATCCTTACATCTGCGCTCGTATATCTCAATTTTCTCTGAGATTCTTACATATGTCCCGCAGAGAAACTCTCTGATCCATGAGGACTTCGGCTTAGTCCTCTGCCCACACCAAGGGCAACTACTCATCATGTTCATGTGACATCTCCAAAAGCTTAGATCCTGGGAAGTATCTTTGAATGATAGGCGGCTGCGCCTCGCTGCCGAGCAGTTCCATCAACATGATTGCCGGTATCACAGCACCCTTGCCTTTCAGCTTGTCTCCATCATCAGGGTTTGTGATCACAAAAGCAATAGGATCCTCCTCGTCATTGAACAACGCGGCCACCATATCGTGCTCACTCAACAGCATGGCCTTGATCAGTGACATCCCCTGGATCTCTTCGAGACTCACGAGATGCCACTTGCGATCAATCTTTTTTTTGACGCTTATCTTCATCCGCTGCCTCCCTGAGATGCAAGAAGGTGAGCGAATTAATAATGATTCGCCCCTGGTCGTTGATGTCTACGCCATTTTTGTTGAACATCGACTTCAGCTCTTCCTTGACTTCTTTGTAGCTTTCGAAGCTGTCGATCATCTTGTCACGCTCGATGATTCCGTCGATGGTATACGTCTGGAAACTGCACAGAAAGTGATAAATGAATCTCACAACAAGCTCCTTACTGCGTCAAGAAACGTGTATCCGTCACGCTCCATCAGCACATCGATTGCATTAAACTTCTTATCGCAGACCGGACAGACCGCGATATTCCTTTTGTCCCCATGGAACAGGCTTGGCCGGTTATCATCATGACACCATGCTATGGCCTTACCGTATCGATTAAACTGCACAACCTCCGTGATCAGAACTTCCTTGGCTTCAGCGATCATCTCTTCCGTTACCTTGCTCCGGTTGTGCTTCACGACTGTCTCCCTCTTTACCCTGATATCAGCGATCTCCTCCATGATCTCGCGGATCCAGATCATCACAATGCCACTCGGTTGCTTCGCCCAGGACTTCAAGAGATCGATCAGCTGTTGCTTCAGGTATCTCTCCCTCATTCGAGCAGCGGCCTTCTTCGATATTCCGAACCGCTTTGCGTACAACGCCCACGACTGCGGGGCTTCCCAACATTCACTCAGGCTCATTGATCCACTCCTCCCACTCTGCTTCAGTATAAAACTTGCCATCAAGCTTATGAGTTTTGCATTGGTGGCAGTAAAGATGCTCAACCTTCGGGCTGAAGTTATCGCCCCGCTTGAAATCAAAATGGCTGATCTGTGGATTCTTGCAGCACTTCATAGGTTCCTCCTTGAAAAGGGTAGAATGGTGAAGGCGAGGTATGAACACCAAACAGAGAAAGCCCCGCCGATTAAAACGGAGCTTCCACTTCATGAGGTAGAGTAAATTCCTTCGCATCACGCGGCTTGAATCGCCCCGTATCAATATCATAGTCCATGCACCGGATACCTGGAGTACCCATCCACTTGAATTTTCGCTTCTGGATGTGAATGTCGACCACGTTCTCCGATTGATCTGGCCGATCGATCACGAATCCGTAGTCGCATTTGTTCCTCCACATGGCTCCGTCTGCAATCGAGTACAGGTCCGGTGTGGGATAGTTGCCCTTCTTGTCTTTGGTCGGCATCTTCGGGTGAGCGACGATAGCGAAGTGGATGTCATACCGCCTCGCTATGGATGTGACTATCGTCAATGCTTTCTGAAGATACTGATCACTCCTCAATGTCCCTTGGTCATGCAATACGCTGTTCCACGGATCAATCACAAAACAATCTATATCAAACTCCTTCTTCCCTCTTTTGCACTGTTCGATCAGCAAGTCAAACTCCGGTGCTTCAGCATCCGGATCCAACCAAGCAAAATGCTTCGACAAAAACGCCATCGCTGTCCGGTTGTCATCTTTACTGAACGTCAGGATATTTCTTCCCATGTACTTCTCTGACAACTTTGCCATATGGGATTCGAGGGGAAGGTTTTCAGGCGAGAAGACCAACGTCTTCCATCCGTGAAGGATCGCCATGTTCACGAGGATCGCATCAAGAAATTCTGATTTGCCGCTAGAGGGATAGCCTGTCCAAATTGACATATACTGCTTCGCGATGCGAATGTTTCCGGCCTCGTTTAGAGGACCGTCGAAGCAATCAAATCCAGTGATCAATCCCTTCTTGTTTAACGATCCTGTCCTAACGCGGCCAAACTCAGCTGCCAATTGTTTAGGCTCGATAATCATCCCTTGCTCCTCCTGCGCCAAGTTTTGAGGCTCCGCTTTTCCTTCTTATTTGTCCCACGCATATAGGTTACTTCATCTAGAAAAGCGGCTCTTACTCTACCATCACTCACGATAATATTAAAAGCTTCCAGTGCATCAGCTTCTCTCTGATAGCCGTCAAAGAACCTGGCGTGGGCTTCCCCGGGCGGTATTACATAAATGTCGTAGGCTTTCATCAGTCCCTCCACGGATCCGAACCGTCATACGGAAACTCCCCTGCGAGCTTCCGTCGTTTAATTTCGTTTCTTACAACCCGCAGGGAGGTCGCTGCATGAATGATCAGACCAGGATGCCTTGGATGAGTAGCTTCCCAATGATCCCCAACATAATCAATGTGACAATCTGCATACACATAACTTTTCATTTTCTCACTCTCTGGCCGTTAAGGTTAGTGACCCACTCTCCGGACTCGTCGGGATTCTCGTCTTCCCAACGCCGCCCATTCAACCATGTCTGCGCATGAGGAATAAACTGCTCGTCCCTATCAAGGTGATCTTCTGACTCCTTCTGCCATTCCAGGGCATTAAGCATCGCATGGGTGGCCTTATCCTGATCTCCTTGGAAAAAACTCTGGCACGCCCCCCAGAAGGCTTTCCACGCTCCTCCCTTGTTTGTTTTGCGAGGGTACTCTCTCCAGAACAACAGAAAGTGTTCCGAGTAGGCTTTCGGACATGCTCTTACTGCCGGAGCTTTCGTTGCCCAGGGTGCTTCAATGATTCCCCGACTGAAGAACCTGAACATCTCAAGCAGGTAGTCTGCTCTCTCATGCTCTGGCCTCATTAATAAATCCTTCCTCAATTCTTCGAGGTCTATCAAGACTTGACCCATCCTCCAAACTCCTCTCTGATCTGCTTATACAGCTTCAGCTGTGGAACACAGATCCTCTCAATTTTTAGATATATTCCCATCCGCTGCCAACACTCCTCCTTACTCACCCTCCCCGTATTATCGACAGGGAGGGCAAGCAGGACAGTCAACAGAAGACATACTCGATAGCAGAATGCACGACGTAGTAACATTTGCGACCCCTGTATTTACTTCTGAAGTATCGGACATGGTGATCGTCGCAAAGCATGATGCTTCCATAGGCCGGACCATACCCGAACATATCGTTCAGATCCCGAAGATGCACATGCTTGATGAACGTCCGATAGGTGACTTCGATGGCAGCATCGACCATCTTCTCGATATCTTCGCCGCGTGCATTGACACAGCAAGTGACATAATTAAACCAACCTGGAAAATACTTTCGTCCTCGCATCAGAACAGCTCCTTAATAATCTGCTTGTGAAAATGGTTCTCGACCTTCGCACATTCGCAACCGCCGATCAGTTTCGACAGGCTATCTTTGCGGTGTGGTCCCTCGAAGGTGAATCCGCGTTTGGCCTTCTGGCAGTTCTTATTGAGCGGCATCCATTCTAGTTCGTCAGGATGTGTGAAAGGAATCTGCTTCTCAACAAGGTATTCTGTGATAGAGCCTGGTCGGTTGTCTCTCTTGCGTCTTCTACGCCACAAGCCTTCAACTTTTCGATTATATGGCTCTGCGACAACTTCAACACGCACAATGCGCCCAAGCTCTTCCATTGAGAGTTCCTCCAACTCATGAGGCTTGAGGTTCGGACAGAAGATACAGGAAGACTTCGGAGGAATTGGCAACCCTGCTCTTTCGATTTGCACCTTACACTCGTCACGATCCCATCCCCACTCAATAAGCGGATAAAGATAGTCGTATCGATCTGACTTCGCTGTATGTGCTTTATCATTTGCTCGAAGCTGCCGGTATTCCTCACCGGCCTCAAAGCCAATTGCTTTAACAATCCGTCCTTTGACATGGCTCTTCTCCCATTTCATTTGAGGTTTGATTTTCCACTTGTCAGTACAGGATCCGCGATTGAACGTTGCTCCTGGCAGAGTCGCGTTCATCACCATGTTGCCTTCGATGGTGTCGTAAGGACTAAACTTCGGCTGATACTTCACGATCTCGACCGGTGGGAAATTGTGCTGCTTGAGGTATTCCTGCATGATGGGGATATAATCATACGTCCCTTGCTTCTCAGCACCCACATCTGCAAACAGGATAAAATCAGGACGGATCCCCCGCTGCACCCAACCTACGATGATGGCGGTGGAGTCTACCCCCAACCCGTAAGCCAGGCCGAGGGTAGACTTCTGATTGACCTCGATAAGAACTTGCTGTTCCATCGGATTACTCCTCTTCTTTCCAGTAGGCTCCTTCCTTCTGGATAAGCCTCACCACAGTCAGGTGAGTTTCAATGGACATCGGAGCCGCTGAGTCCATGTGAAGGATCTCGTTTCGGTTGATATCCCAAACGATTGTTTCGGCGTACCGGCCACCCATGGGAACAGACGATTCTCTGTCCACTGTGCTGACAATGTAACCGGTATCACCGTGATAAACGCTTGTGTGTGCGATCATCTTGGTCATGACGCACACCATCCACCGATCAACCATCGATATGTCCGGTGATTCTTCTTGTCGGAATTCTTCAACGCGACCTTGCGCTTCTCGATCCGAACACGCAGCGTTTCCATTTTGTTCAGCCACGCCTTCACCCGCTTTGCATCCGTCGGCGTATAGAGAAACTCGCCGCTGCTGCAGACCGGACAATAGATCTCCTTGATGAATTTCGTCGCGATTTTGCTGCCGCACTTTCGACAGGTATAGAGTTTGGACTTCATCTTCCTCGCCCGGGAAATAACCTCCTGCTCGAAGCCCTCATGAATCTGATGCTTCAATGCCTTGTACCGGCGATTTAATTCATCGTCGGCCTTGGTATGAGGAAACTCGGGCGGCCCCTGGTGAATAAACTTGACTGCGTGAGCCGGACCCCACTTGTCATTGTTCTCCTCAATCCAACTTTCGGCTTGACCATAGCTCTCGAACTTCTCAGCCGTAACCGAAAGGCCGTCCTTGATCCCCAGGTGTCCGGCGTAAGCGTCGTTGCCATACTGTTCGCACTCTCCGTGTTGAAAGACTTTGAACTCTCGGGCAAGCTCGGTTGCGTCCATCAGGTCGAATGACCTGGCTTGAAATGTGGCTCCCATAATTCCTCCTAGTTGAGTCCCAGGATCTTCCTGGCCTCGATGTATTGGCCGTATGTTTTCGGTTTGTAGCAAGGCTCGTTTGGATACAGGTTGTAAAACGGGATATAGGATGTCCCGACAGCCTCGCTCCGGAGGCTGAATCCAAGTAGGCACTCGAACTCATGCGCTCCGGTTCCAAGCAACGCTCGACAGCTGTTGCAATTTTTTTTCTGCGAAAGGTTCATGATTATTCCTTTTTGACATCAGTGCCATACTCGATGCCCTCCAGGTAACGGACGTTCCACTTCGACTGAAGCTTCCCCTCGTTGTCATAGATGCAGACAAAGATCAGGCCATAGTCACCCATGTTCTGGAACTCTTCCTGCATCACCCTGCCGTCTTTTGCCTCAATGAAATCCTGGCTGCCGTCCGGATCCTTCGTGAACCAGATCTTCTTAACTGCCTTCGGCGCGTCGTGCTTGCTCATTGTTTTTTCTCCTCATGTATTTGTGGTAGGTACTAGGGACAACATCCTTGTTCATTCTCCCTGCCATTTGTTTCATGATCGCCTCTGCTTCGCCCAGGCGTGCGGCTATAATATCAATGAACGTCATGATGTTCTCCGCACCACAGGTGCAACTCGGTCCATTGGCAGACGTTCCTTGGAACTGCATTGTGATATTGCATTCAGGCCGGTGACGGATGAGACATTTAGCGACGGGCTCTTCGTTCTCGTCAACGCCGCCACAGTCCATGCAAACATCGCTGCTGTCGAGATCTTCCTTGCACTCTCCGCACTCAGCACAGATCATGCAGTCCTCGTAGTCCTCGTGACCGCATTCACGCTCCGGCTTGTACCATAGATACTCCTCGCCGTTGTGCGCCCAAAGTTCGTTGCTGATGAAGTACATCACCCTGTTGACTAGGTGATAACCGGCCACGATATACATGCAGTCATCATCAGCGTCGACCACTGTCCACACTTTGCGCCGTTGCTTATCATCATGGACAAGCTCCAAGACACGCTCGATATGTGGACTGAAGGTTTCCATCTGTCCTTCGCAGCCTTCAGATCCCTGCCAATTGTAAGCAGGATCTCCGGTGTACTTTGTATCGCTGAATTCTTTCATCGTTCCTCCAAAAGGGAGAGCCCCCCTTTCGAGGGGCTCCAAGTTATGCAGACTCTAGCCATTCATCCAGTTCCTCTTGAAGCTCTTTCTGAAAAAGCTTGCCTTCGTCCTTCGTCGAGTCTTTGATCGCTGTCAATGCTCTCGCCGCTGTTTCAGGATTGATCAACTTCGCTGCTTCAAGGATTTTTTCTTCCGGTGTCTTCTTCTTCGGTGGGGGAGCTGATGTCCCGCTGCAAATATAAGCTGCATTCAGCGCACGATTCTCATGCTCCGACTGATACGCCCTCATCTTCTTCACGCAGTCTCGTGCGATAGATTCGAGCGTTTTCTCCATGTCTTCGTGATAGTGAAGCATCATCGAAAACCCGCTGTGCCTGAAGTGAATCCTCCAGACTTCATAATGACCGAAGACATTCCGGTATGATCCGTCAAGATCGTAATCAACTTGTCGAACAACGTCGACGGGCTCCTTGGCTATTGCCTCAAGGATCCGGTTGAACAAGACTGCCGATCTTTCCTTATCATGCTTATCTGGCCGCATCATGGCCGCCGACATTATTTCGCATCCTTCAGCCGGACATTGACGTTAGGCAGAGCGTCCATGACACGCTGCATGAACTGTTGCATCTGCTTGCGCTGATCTGCCAATTCATCTTCGAGCTTCTTGGCATAGTCAGCACGGATCTGCTTGATCTCTGCTTGAGCAGCCTGTTCTGCCTCGAACTGATTGCGCTCCATTTTCAGAGCGTTCTTCTCGATGATCAGGGCTTGCTGATGCTTGATGTCCTCGATGGTGTGCTTGTACTGAAGCTGCGCATCCTTCAGCTGCTTGTGAGTATTGTCGCGATCCTCTTGCAGATTCGCGATCTCCTTGCGGAGTTTTGCCTCGGAGCCCACCAATTTCTCCAGATCCTTTGCACAAGTGCATTGAACAGGAACTTCGATGGTTTCCGGCTGCTTGTCTTTGGCCTCTTTTAACTCGGCCACATCCTGGGTGATCTGTTGAATGAGCTTTTTCAATCCGAACATTTTTGTCCTCCAAGTAAAAGAGCCCCTACACAATGCAGGGGCTCATGGTTTCAACGGTGAAGCTGCCCCTTAGAATGGCGGCTCCTCATCATCGTCGTTGGTCTTCCCCTTTTTCGAGGACGAGCCCTTGTTCTCGGACTCCTCACGTTCAGCCTGGGCCTCCTCGCGCTCCTTCTCGATATCATCCTTGAAGGACGGATTCTCGGAGAGGAATGCTTTGCCCTCATGAGAGTCGAAGATGATCTTCTGAACCCAGGCATACAGCTTCCGGAACTCAGGACAGTCGATCTTCGGAGGCATGTCATCATCGTTGTAATCAACGACCTCAAAGTTGACCAGATCGTTAACTGCCTCTTCAGCTTTCATGCCCTTCGGCAGCGGCATGATCGACTCGACGTTGACATACGTCTTCTCGCCGCTCTCTTTGTGAACGACATTCAGAAGGCAGGGAGCCCCAAGGACATTCGCAAGATCGAACTCCTCAAGCTCTGCATCGGTGAACGGCTTGCCACGCCACGGCACAAGGATCTTGTTCCGCAGATGAGCCTTCTCACCAATGGATGCAGTCCCTCTCCAGTTGACAACAAAGGGCCGCCCGTCTTCCATTGTTTCGGACAGCTCCCAAACGATCAGGATCTCCTCCTTGGTCGCGCCCTTCTTGGCCTTCGGGTGAGTGTTTTCATGTGTTCCAAGTTCTACGACCTGGATGCAACGGGCCGGATAGGATCCTGCATCTGGAATCTCGTAATCACCGCCGCCGCTGTTTTTTCCACTGACTCTTGCCATAGCTTATACTCCTTCTTGGGATGTGGCTGCTCGTAATGCAGCCCTGGATTTCGGGCGATGCGCTTAAAGGCCGCTTGTTCGGGAAGACCCATTCTCCCTGATGTTGCCTTAGATAAATACGCCCATTTTCTTCGTGCTTCAGAATGTTGTCGAGATAGTTTCGGATGGCATAGGTAAGTCGCAAGTAAATATGGTATCCGTTGAGTGCATCGAAAGCCTCCGAATCATGATCAAGTTCCTCCAAGACTTGCCCGACATGATTTATTTTAACATTCTTCAACTCGATTGCAAAGTTTTTCTTAAAGAAATCAATAGTTTTCGCGGGACTCCTCCAGTCATTCTCCGGCAGCATCTCCAGGGTAATGTCAATGTTCTCCTGGTAGTTCTCCTTGAGATCTTTCACTTTCAGGATGTCGAAATCGATCCATGCAAGCTCTTCCATCAGATCCCCTTTCGATAATACTCCATGACGTACCACTCCCCACAGGGACCGTGCTTTTCAATCAATCCTCGTGCGATGAGGCCGTCATGGGCTTTGATTGCACGCTGCAATCTCCAGTTCAATTGATACAGCAGCGTGCTAAAAGTAATGTTTCCGATACCAGACTCAACCCATCCGATCATCCGCTTCAGCATTTCTTCTTCGTCCGGAGTCATCGGTCCATCGATTAAGGTCATCTGTTCCATGGCTCACCCTAGATCGTCGCCGCAATTGCGACAATGGTAATCAGGCTCTAGACCGCCTGGGTTGTAATAGACAATTCCTTCTGGGTGATTCCTGAACCGACACCATAAAACTGTCGGCCAGGACACCCAATTGCTTTTCCTGGCAAGCAAGTAGCTCCAGTAATCTTTCGTGAAAAACCACAGGAATCTCATGGCTCCTCCATCGGGTTGACAGGCCGGTGCTCCCATCGGGCATCATGGCTGTCACAGTCGCCGCAATACGCACCCTTCTCCCAAACCTGCTCAATCTCGAATTCCTGCTTATCAACGCACCATACTACTGAAGCGTCGATATTGATATTCGTTCCTCCGCATTGGGTACAGTGAACATCGGTCATACTCATGGCAAGTTGCTCCTCTCATAGATAATGTTGAACGCTTCGATCAGGATCTCGAAGTCAAGATTATGCTTCTTCTGGAATGTGATCCATCCGATCTGATGTCCTTCTCGATGATGATCCCAACACATCGGGAGAGCCCGCTTATCATTAAACTTGGCAGACCCTCCCGACTTGTCGTTGACATGGTGAGCGTCGTTTTTATCCTGCTTGAATCCGGCTTTCAACCGGCCACAAACAACGCAGGGTCGACGCTCGATCCACTCCAGATAGTCCTGGTCATGAACAACACCTGGCTTCGGGAATTTCATAAGTTGTTAATCGCCTTGATCACAGCTGCAAGATTCAGTTCGTCAACGCACTGGATCAATACGCTCCTGGTTTGCTGCGTGACCTTCTCGATCTCCGGAGTATAGCCGTACTTCTTGGTCGGACGCTCATCGCCTTCCTTGTACTCTTCGCCAATGACTGTCCACTCCTTGCCTTCGATAGTGATTTGGTTTCTGATCTCTGTGATTTCAATCTTAAACACGATCTGCCTCCCTTCATTAGGGGCGGGGCGACGGCTGCTTCATGCAACCAACCGCCCCGCACTCCCTCCTTTTTATATGTGACAGTCTACGACGGTCAACATAATGTCCGGATCCAACGACTTCAGGTATTGACGCACCTGGTTGTCCCAATCGTCTTGAGTATGGTCATCGTTGCTCATGCCGAACCAACCCATCTCGCCCTTGGCAACCCACTTGCCGTTGATCAGCATAGCATACGGGCTGAATGCGCTGCTCACCTTCGACTCAGCATAGGCTTCCCGTCCCATGGCAAGGATCTCACCGGCATCCATCCCGAAGAACGACTGATAAACCTCGTTGAGGGCTTTGCGGTCCCTCTCCGGCTGTGCATGATACTCTGCCCTGGCTTGCTCGATGGTATAATCTTCACCGACCTTCGCAAGGCACTCCGACCAGAACTTGTAAAGGGGATACTCCCGCTTGAAGACGGTCAATTCATCATACAGCTTGTAAGCCTTCTCCCGCTCGTAGTTTTCCATCCACTCGATATCCAGATCCCCGATCTGCAGCCGGTCGACAAACATATGCTCGTCGGGCCTCGGCTCGTCCTTGCCGAACACGCCCGGGCTGCCGACTTCGCCTTCCGCATCTGGCTTTATGCGCAGCCATCCGGACCACCGGCCACCAACCTGATACCAATCCCACTTTGCATTAGGATTGCTATGATAGCCGTAAAGCCCTTGTTCGTTCTTCCGGTAGCCGTGCCAATCTTCGGCAAACTCCTCGAAGCTGCCGTACATCTCTTTGACAGGGATATCGACAAGCTCAAACCCTTCCGGCAAATTCTCCGAATCCACACGGCGATCATCAAAGATCCTGGGACTCTTCGGGCCGCAAATCCAATCTTTGGCCTTGTCTCCCCAGACTAAATCGACCTCTCCGGTGTCAAGCTTTTTGACATGCTCAACTTTCCGGTTTTTCCATTCTTCCTGAAGCTCTTCAGTCTCGTCGCAGAACTCGCAGAACTTCTCGTCCTGCTCATTGTACGGGGCAAGCTGATCCTCAATGTCATCACCGATTACAAACAACACGAAATGGCTCATTGTCTTCTCCTTTAGCTATGAATGTGTCCTTCTGGTGAACATCCGACGTAAATACGCCCTTTCTCTACACCCCCAACCCAACCTTCGACCCAATCGCTCGGTGAGCCGATGGCCGGATGGTAGTGCTCCTCTTCAAACTCGACCTCGAACCTTTCGCAGATCCGAATCAATGCGTCCCTTTGCGTTGAATTCACGACGCTCCTCCTGCTCAACATCTTGAATCATCTGTCGAGCTTCTTCTGTGTCCAGGCCACAAGTGTTGCAAAACCCATCACAGATGAGTCGCTCACCTTTGCACCTGAAGCAGTATTCACGATAACAACTCATGCTATTCTCCTAGTAACGTAATCTCCCTGGGATCAACCCGAAGCGGATAATCGTGGCTGTCCCACCAATCGTTCCAGAACTTCGCCTGATCACAAGGGCTATCGTCCGGATGCCTTGCGCCGATCCTGCATAACAAACATTCTCCGCGCTCTGCTGCTGCCAATTCTTCCTCGATGTCAATTCGCGTTGCGTATGCCATCAGTGTCCTTCCTTTCTCAGGAGATCTTCGTCACCGATCATCTGATCCTTGCGCCGGTGATACTCGTAATCGCCCCGCTCGTCGGCCTCATCCACACTTTCAAACGTCGGGCCACGCTTGTAGCATTGACATGGAAAGCCGTACTCTTTCGCTCTACAACAACTCATAAAACTCCTCCTTTGTTTGGTCGCTCAAAGAAAAAGGGGAACCTTTCGGCTCCCCTTAAACTTTCAACGGTCAAATAGTTTAATAGCAGAAATCATCCCCTTCATTAGGGGTGCAGCCACCATGTAACCCTACTGCACGATCACCACCGGACTCAGAATTTCCAGAGTCAGCATTCCCATCACTACCGCTGCCGCCGTTACCAGAGCCACTGTTGCCAGAGCCGTTACCGGATCCACCCGACCCTGAATCACCGCTGCCCCCTCCAGAAGAGCCACCATTACCACCACTGTTAGAACCGCCGTTGCTACCGCCGTTTCCACCATTGTTTCCTCCTGCGTTTCCGTTGCCGGAATCATTTCCCTGATTCCCGCCGTCGGTCCCGCCATGGCCGTTACCGGAGTTACCTCCACCGTGACCGCCATGACCGCCGCCCTGACCAGAATTACCGGCTTCGGATCCGTTGCCTTGACCTTGGCCGCCGCCTTTGCCGCCGCCTTGTCCTTGACCACCGTTGCCGTCCCTTTCCGCGTACGAAAATGAACAGGCCATACACAGGATGATAATCAGAATCGTGAACCTTTTCATTTGTTACTCCTCTTTTCATTTAGTGTGGGGCGACCCGAAGGCCGCCCCGTTTAACTACGCTGCTTCCAGGATGCGCTCAAGCTTTCGGCCATTCAGATCAACGATCTTCCCGCCAATTGCTTCAAGCTCGGTGCTACGATCATACGACACTTCATCGTCCTGGGCATAGCGTGTAACTGCATTCGCTAACCCGTACTGCGACAGATCGCCGCCGCGAATCAAGTGCTGCATGATGGTGCTGCCCTCGTTCTGCGTGAAGCCGACCTCACGGCCAAGCTCGATGATAACCTTCGACGGATCCGCTTTGGGAGCAATCCGGTTCTCGGTTGTCGCACGCAGCCGCTCCAGGGTCTTCTGGAAGTTACCTTCATCAAGAAGGCTGTCAAAGGTATCACGCACCTGGAGCGCAAATGCCTTCGAATTGGCAAACACAGTGTCCTCACGATACAGGATCCCTTCGGTCTGCTTCGAGCCAAGGTGCCGCTTCTCGATCCCCGGAGTGACATCCTTGCCGGTGATCATCCCGTTCATACACGCGAGGGTATACAGAAGCATCTGCATCTTCCAGGATCCAAGGCCGACCTCGCTGTTGCTGATGATGATTCCTGCTTGCAGGATATCACCAACCTTGATCTCGCCCTGAAGTCTCGGGCTGACAACCTTCAGGTACATGCGGGTGTCAGTCACATCGCAAGACATGACTTCCAGATCCGGACCCTTCTCCAAGATCGCAGGGAGGATAGTCTCCAGTACCGGAAAATTGTCGATCCGCTTGTATTTGTCCGACAGGAACGCCCTGGCTTTGCCGTCGAGCGTCCGGACCATACGGTTGACCGGAAACTTGTGATTCAATGCGTTAATGTTGTAAGCCAGAAGCTCCGGATCCTTATCAATCAGCTTGCGCTGATACGACGCGGGAATTTCTGCTTTCGTACCCATCTGCTCCAGGGCCAGGTCGTTCAGCCTATAGGCTTCATGACCGCTGCCATTGGTAAACGTCTGCAGCGTGAACTCTGGCTGATTTTGAGGAGTCGGCTCAACCCTCACCGTCATATTCTGCGTACCGGTGATAAAATCCTTCTGAGTTGAGTTTCTGCGATCAATCTCAGCTGCCAACGACTGCAACGTACCAAATTGTCCTGTTTTCATTGATTTGCTCCTTGTTGGGGTTTCAGCCTACAATCAGGCCGTTTTCAGAAGACGCATCAAATATCTTCTGGAAGTTGGGATCATGTTTTGCTGCCAATGGAGTCGTATTGAGATGGATTGCACTGTTCGTGCATCTCTTACATTGGCACAGATCCCCTGCGAACAGCTTGTATGGTGTCCCGTCCTCCAGGCGTTCACACCATACGACTCCGTTTTTAACAACCTTCATCTCCGAGCCGCATCCACATGCGACGTAACTTGATCGGCCTCCCATGGTTCCTCCTAGTTAACGCAGACACAGTTGGGGCTGTCATCACCCAACGGTGCTGCTTCGAATTCGTTGTCCTCGAACTTCCCCAGGGTTGGATCGAAATGCACTTCAGAAAAAGAATTTCCTTCATCATCTGAAGAGTAGATAACGGTCAGATCCTTTCCCCCTGGGGCATCGTTCATGATCTTCTGGAGTTTCTCGATATAGTCTTTTAGCTTCATTAGCAAAACTCCATCGCTTCGCCATCGTCGGCACACCCTTCGAGGCCATCGGCAAGCATCAACGCCTGACTCTTGTCAAAGTCATCGTCCGGCCAATGCTTGACCAGATCCCGCAGTTTGTCTGCGATCTCCTGGCAATACTTCGGCTGAATGTCACCATCGCAGTCGCTATGGTACATAAAGTGCTGACAGAATACGTCGTTAGGCCACGGATTTTCGCCGCCGAAGCCCTGCATTTCGTCAAGGTTTAGCCCCAAACAGGCGGCTAGACGCTTGCGAAAACGGTTGAAGCCTGAATAGCTCCAATGTGCATCGCTGTGACTGAAATCAAGTCCCATTTTTTCCTCCTAGAATGCTTGTGAAATTGTGCCGATCAAAACAGGCACGCTTGCCAACAGCTGAAGTTGGCCCTGTAAGTTATGGTGAAATCGTTCTCATCGAGGATCTCACCGGCTTTCGGGTGCATCATGATGTTCTGTTCTGGCATCGGCTTGTCATCCTCATCCAGGTAGGCCATGTCGATCACCGCGCCGCTTGCCTTGTCAATAGTAATACTCCCGTTACCGCATCCATGATACTTGTCCTCATGCTCATGGCTGAACCGATCCGGCAGGTCGTAATACACTCCGTTATTGTTTTCGTGCTTCATCATTCCTCCTCGCACATTTTGCAGATCAACTTCCCACTCTGGAAGTCGTAGTCGAACTGCATGATCGTGTCCGTGACGACTCCGGCTTGAGGGTGCATGTCAAAGGCAGGAATGTCACACTGACCATCCTGCCAATACATGCAATTGTCATTGGTGCATCCGAGTATGTTGAATTTCATGTTCTCTCCTTGACCTTCAACAATGCGTTGCGCAGCGTGACAAGATCCCATTCCTGTTCTTCAGTCAGGCCGCCAAGTACCAGGTCTTCTTCGACCTTCTGCAACAACCTTCTGCTAAGAGAGTACATAGTCTCTTCAACATTCATCTCCTTGCCCAAGATTTCTTTTTGAATCAAGAGCGCATCCTTGACTTTGCACATAAGGCTCCTCCTTCTGTAAAAGGTGAAAAAAAGTAGAAAAGGTGAGGGCGAGGTATAAGCACCAGACAAAGATGCCCCCTATCAATCGATAGAGGGCATTTGTCTCAGTTGCCTACAAGAGAATCAGGACACTTCAGGACTGCTCTGGTGGGCTTGTAGGCATCAATGACCAGATACCTGTTGCGAAGTCGCTTGGCAAGGTCTTCTCGTGCTGTTTCCGGTGTTGGTCCTCTTCCAAATTGAGCACACAGAATTCCTGATCTGATCTGTGGCTTCGTTTCGATTCCTCGAATCGTTGCTTGAAAGCGGCCAATATTGTCATTCCATTTAACAAGAAGCTCCTTGCGGGTCAACGTGGCTAGATCTTGTACTGTCATACCATCACCCCGTTCAGGTGATCCATCTCGTGCTGAAAGATTTGTGCGTCCAGACCTTTCAATAGCATCGGATTCTCCAGGTTCGATGCGTTGATCAGGATCGTTTTGTACCGTGTTACCTTGAAGCCATTCGGATTGTCCGGCCACGACAGACAATGCTCAACGACTTCATACTTCTGGTAGCCTTCGAGGATCTCCGGATTGACATAGATCCTGAAGGTATTGCGCCGCTTGGCAACGAACACACGCTTGCGAATACCCAATTGGTTTGCAGCAAGTCCCAAGCATCCCATTCGATGATGAACAGCACAGTGCTGTGCCATCGCTATCAATGCTTGCCCGATCTCGTAGCCCTTCTTGATGCTAACCTTCCTGCACTTCCATTTGAGGAACCAACGCCGCCATCCTCGATCAATCAGCTTTCGTTTCCGGCCATATTTTATTTTTGTCATCTCGCCTCCTACATCTCGCATGTTGAAGTCCAGGCTTCGGACAGTGAGTGTTGCGACAATCCTTCGCCCCAACGAAGATCGGTGCCTCATGATACTTCGAGTGAGCACATCGGCTCGAAGCATCACAGATGTCTACATGATCACATCGATATGTCATTTCAATTCTCCTGACCACGGATCCATGTGAACGACTTGTGTGCCAAAGCGATCAGGTGGATCATCTCCTTGCTGAAGAATTGCCTTGAGCACGACCTCTATCCGCCTCAATTGATTCTTCAAGAGGCGATGCTGCCTGTACTTCCGTCGATTGTACGACAACCAGGCTTCTGCTTTGGTCGGATACGCATGACGCTTTCTGGCCGTCTTCGATACCCACTTGTGAAGCTGTCGTACCGGCTGCATCTCGTTCTCTGATTCAGGCTTGAAATCAGTGATCCAGTAGCCGCATGGTGTTTCCTTCAATAGATACAGAGTTGAACAGGTGATTATCACTTGCTGCCCTCTGAATCCGGCATCACTTACCATCTCATCGTAACGATAGAACTCCATAGTTCCTCCTTTCGTAATGTGCATGTCCAGACAGCCAAGCCCTTCCTTTCCTTCCGACCTGGCTCCCTGAAGCTGGACATTACTCCTAGCGTTGCATGATCTCCTCCATTGATTGAAGTAACTGTTAATCTTTCAGGTCAATGACTACCCCAGGTTCGTAGCAAACATGCCTGACATAGGTTCCACCCAGGGCTTCGCATTTCTTCTTGTTTGCGTAAGACGAATAGATGAGCACAAACAGAATGAACGCTATAGCGGCCACGATCATGTAGCCGCCATAGCGATCATATATTGACTCGATCCAAGCGTCACCAAACGTCCAGATCCTATTGAGCCATCGCTTCATCCTGCTGCCTCACCTTCTCTGCGAGTTTCCGCAGCTTCGGGTTGTTCCAGTGCGAGTAGCGGAAGTCCTGCGAGGGCTTGGCAACAACGAGCATGTTCGTCCCGTTGCGGCCCTGCTTCACGCGGCGTGCTTTCTCCTGGCTGCCCTGATGCGGATTGTACTTCGAGCTGCGTACGCGGACCTTCGGAATGAAGTCAGTCATGTCGCGCCCGGGGATAATGCCGCTCATCATCGCCTTCATCGCTGCTATAGCACCCATCATGCCAATACGGTTCATCGGTGCGCCCTTCTGCTGCTTCATCGTGCCTTTCTTGCTTCTCGCCATGATTTCCTCCCATTAGCGTCAATAGTCCTTGCATAAGCAAGGATGTGGTCACAAAGCCCTTCCCAATTATCCCAATGGTAATAGTATCTCACGATGCCGTCTTTTTGCTTGGTATCCTGATCTACATGAAGATCCTTGCGAAGGTTCCATTTGTACTGATACTTCTTCTTGCCGCCGTGATCTCCAATGCGGAGAGAGCGAAGATTGTCATCTCGAAACTTGATGTAAACTGATCCGGTGACTGCGTAGTAATAAACGTAAGGTCCGAGCGGCCTGAGTCGCTGCAAAACCTTGCTCACCAATCTTTCAGGTGTTTTGCTATTCTTGTAGCCATTCGGGATGTCACCATAATCTTCCTCGCCATTCAGCATTCGATCAACGGCTTCGATCTCATGATCGCTGCCGAAGATAGACATTATTTCCTCCCGATATTCTTTGGTTCTGCCGCTCGAAGCAGAGCCATTTCTGCTTCAATGATTGCCTGTTTCTCCTGCCCCTTGGCGATTGTTTGCTTCTGCCTGAGAATCTCAACCACCTTGAGGATCTGCTGCTTTTCGTTCTCTTTGTAAGTGACCATGATTAACCTCCGTTTTTGCTAAATATAACAGAAGGGGCTCCGAAGAGCCCCAATCTTTTTAGCGGCTAATCTTCCTGGTCACAACTGGATCGTGGATGTCTCCCTTGATGATCAAGTAGCTGAGTCGCAAGCCATTTGAGTCGATCTTCTCTTTGCGATCTCCAAGTAAGATCCTCTTTCCAGTGCTTTTCCTTGCTTTTTGCATTGTTTCCTCCCAGGGCTAATAATAGTGCGGCCCCCAAAGCTACGAGGGCCGCTGCGATAAAGAACAGACCGGCGATATTCATATCCGATCCCTGTAAAGATGTTCGAACAGCTCTTGAGGCATCAGCTCCTCCTCTTCGGAGCAATCCAGATCCATCGCTGTAAGATCCACGATTTCATCATCACGCTGCTTGCCTGTCGGCTTAGTATGTTGTTTCATACCCAACCTCCATTGTTAAAGTATGCCCAATAGTCTTCAACCCAGAACATCGACCAACCTTCAAGACCGTGCCACTCGATGTCCCTCCGCACCTGGCTCCACTTGCGCTCAGTCATATCATCACCGGAAGCTCAAGCTCTTGAGCCATCGCCAAACCTTCGGCCATCCATGCTTCAGCCATCGTCTTGTACTGATGCCAACCGGTGGCCCAGGGCTCCCAGAACGGAGTCGGCAAGTCTTCGGTGTTCAGCCACATATGGCGTGCCTTGAAGCCATACATCGCATGATACACATCAACAAACGCATCAACAGCCTCCAGTTCCTCGCTGCTGATGAGCTTGATTCCTCTCTTAGCAGCTAAGACCTTCAGATCCTCAATCGTTACCCTCTCAAAATCCATGATAACCTCCCAGGTTCTTGCGGATATTGCGGAGTGCCTTAAACAGCTCCACGCACGCTCTTCGAAATCCCTCGCTGTTCCGCTTGTCCGATACCTGCTGATCGGCAAACTTCATCAGCCCACAAATTAATTGCTCCATTTAGTGCTCCTTTCCGCTGCTTATCAGCTATGGTGGAATGAAAACGAAAAGAAAGAGAAAGTAGAATGGTGAATAAAATGTATAAACACCAGACAAAGACATCCCTTTCCAAGAAAAAACGCCGCTAACTTTCCCTTCCAACCATAAGAATAGATATACATACAGATAAGAGGTAAACCCCCAAGAAACTTGACCAGAGTCCATCCGCTATTCGTAATGACTTATAGCAATACTCACAATTCGAAGTATCAAGTATCAATAAAAATACACAGCCTTCTGAAGTAACACACACGCGTCAGGCATGAGGCTTCTTGTCAATGCTGCCATCAATGGAGCCGTTGAGAAGCCACTTGGAGCTATCCCCGAGCGAAGCGAGGGGAATTACTTCCCCTGCTCCGAATGGAACGTGACGGTTCGACAGACTGTGCAGTAACAGCTGATCGATCCCTGATGGTACGTCACGTTGTCCTTCAGCGACTCTTCGTTCTGGACAGTCACGGCAACGTGACATTCGTCGCAGACGAAATATCTTTTGACTTTCATAGACACCTCCGAAAGTTGGAAGAAGCTCCCCCTGGGCGTTAGCCCAAGGGGAGATTCCAGTTACCGCCGATCAGCTAGGCAGATCGCAAGGACGATGATCAGTCCGACGATGCCGAGAAGTCCGGCGATCATGATCTGCCCGAAAGGAACGCCTTCAGGCGAGCCTGAACATCGTCCTTTGCGATAGTGACGGCACCTTTGGTGCCGGTCACGCCGCGCTTGAGCGAATCTTCGTGATACTTTGCGTTGGCCGGAGTGACGACCTGACCCTTTTCGGAGTCACGGCTGATGTCGTCATCATCGGGCGTGATGGTGAGACGCAAAGTATCCCCGAAGCGAGGCACGAGCTGTTCGTACGCTTCGTCAAACTCCGGAGTGCCACGACGGACATCGCCGGTGAAGCGTGAAATCGGAAGCTCGTAAGTGGGCAGAATCGAGCGGACGAACTGCTTGGCCTCGTCGCTCATGCCGTCGAACTCGCTCCGGCGAGGAGATACCAGAATGCGGAAGTTCTTCGAAGCATCCCACTTCTCGTGGTGAGGCCCGAAGGTGACTTGGAACACGGTGTCGATGACACCATCCGCATTCTGGATGTTGGACAGGGACTGCTCGACTTCGGCCATGATCTTCTTTTGATTTGGCATAACCAAATCCTTTCTCCCGCGAAGCGGGGATTAGAGTCCAGAGAAGAATTCTCTGGCGGGGTTTGGGGCAGAGCCCCAAGGTTTTAAGGTGGGCTGAACCGGTGATTATGAGGTATAAGCACCAAACAAAGATCAGCCCTATCGAAGATAGGTCTGGTTTGGGTTTCATAGTGAAACAGAATTACTCAGGGTTCTTTGAGTAATTGTGGTTCACGAGCGGTCAAGCGGCGGCACGCTTGCGGGTGTGGGCAGAGCCCACGGTTCACCGAAGCATTACAAAGTAATGCGCTACGAGCGAAGCGAGTCGGCCTTTAGCTACCCGTATCTATGCTACTTTGATGGCCCCCCTACCCATCCACTACCCTATGCTTCTAGTCATATAAATATCCCACATGCACAACTGCCTCGCGTGAGGGCTTTTTCGGAACCAATATGTGGTATACGGGGGAATGTAATTTCAGGCATTTACGAACTTCCGTTTCTCCACGCATAAGGATTATCCCGGGGAAACATCGCAGATATGGTAGAATTGCATTTGGGAACTGCGTTGCGTTGACACGAGGATTGTGATACTAAGGCATGGAAAGGGGTTATTTATGCCGTTTGAACGTCGAGAACAGAGTTATGCTGAGAGTCATGCTGTCACGAAGCATAATAAGAATGTGACCCGCCCGATCACGCGGATCGACAAGGAGATCGGGAAGAAGAAGCGTTACGGGGGGAAGAAGAAGAAGTTTACTGTGACGCGGATGCGGAACGGGATCAACAAGTATTTTGAACGGTGTGAGAAGCGGGACGAGCCGCCGACGATCAAGGGACTGATGATTTACCTGAAGATGGGTGCTCAGTCCTTTTATGATTATATCAAGTATCCGGAGTTCACGGAGTTGTTGGAACATACGAAGATGATCATCACGCATTGGTTCGAGCTGGACGTATATACGACCCAGGGACGGCCTGACGGGAAGATCGCTTACATGAAGAACATTCACAACTGGACAGACAGGATAGAAACGAAGAACGAGAACATCGAGGTCCGGTTGACTGCGGAACAGGCAAGGGCGAAGATTGCTGCTTTGGCTCCGGCGTTGTTGGATATTTTGGATCAGAGTCCGGAGACAGTTCGGCAGATTGGCAAGGAAGAGGTTGAGGAAGCTGAATACGTTGAGGCAAGGAGAGTCTAATGGGTGGATACGAGAAGGTTGGTCAGACACCGGACGGGATTCCGATTAAGGTGAAGCGGGGGAAGGGTCCGAAGAAGCCGTCGCTTGCGGAGCGGGGAAAGGCATGGGCGAAGAAGGTTGGGAAGTCTGCCTTGAGCAACCTGCCGACCGGCTACGGGGTTTCGACTGAGAAGAAGGGCGTATTGCGGGGGAAGGATACGTTCATGAAGGAGTCGTGATGGAGCTGAAGGAAGAGATCACTTTATTGGAGCGAAAGCTTGAGTTGCTGAAACAGATTATCGAGTTGGAGGCGACGTTGAATCTGTATCGGCCGTATCCGGTTTATCCGGTTTATCCGACCTATCCCACGACACCGGTGAATCCACCGTGGCAGCCGTGGACGTATAGTTCGAGTAATACGGAGCGCAAATGTCATGGGACACTCGATTCAATGGGAAGCCCACCGGAGGGGTTGCACGGTCAAGGCACTTGAGCACGCGGTTCTTGAGATCGAGATGAGAGCCGTCAAATATTGCAAGCATTGTGGATGGCCGGAGGAGGCACATGGAGACAGCGATTTTTCTGATAGCACTCGTGGGATGTTTGTTTATTCCTTCGATAACTGCCCAGGGTTTGAAGAAGACGTTTGAGATCAAGACCATTACCGAGGGGATGATGATTCCCTGGGGGTTGAGTTGGTTTCGTCCTGCGTCATACGCCAATCTTTTTTATAATGGAGAGCGGTATCTGGTGATTTGTTTCCGGCTGCCGTTTTATTGGCGGGAGCGGGACTTTTGTTCGATGAGGATTGTTTGGGGAGGGGCTGTGTTCCGGTGGGCGGTCGGGTATGATTGGCCGAAGATTGTTTGGATTCCGGACTATGAGATGGAGAGGAACAGCGACAGGGAGCCAGAGGGGGAGATAGATTATGTTTGATCATGTCTATTTGAGAAAGATCGCGATTATGCCGGAGAAGGGAACCCTGTATTTCTGCGGGGTGGCCGAGAAGGGGAACGAGATGATGAATCTCAAGGCTTCCCTGCAGCCGTTCTTCAAATCCGACGGATCGTTTTTGGCCGGTGAGTTTTTGGAGTTGTTGAAGGAAACCCTTGCGAAAGACTTCGATGTGCATACCTGGAAGGTGAATATTCAGGATGAGGTCGTGGTCGGAAAGATAATGTCATGGCAGGAAAAGTTTGTGGAGCTTGGCTTGGTATAAATTGGGACGTTGTGTTCTGGTGGACCCTGGCATTGTTTGTCTCCGTCTGTGCGTGGATTGGTTTCTGGGAAGTCTGCAAGTGGGTATGGAATTTACTATGACAGGATTGGAGCAGTAATGAGCCGTCTTGACGAGCTAACAAAATCTCTGGTCGACGTTTACTCCAAGCATCTCACTCCCTCTCAGCAAACGGAGTTGATCGAGGCTTTGGAGATCGTCGCCCATGAGAAGAAGTACAACCGCTTCGGATCCTTCTTTCCTGAGACAGGCCAATATCGGCGTGCTTTATATCAGAAGCATGTCGATTTTTTTAATGCGGGAGCAGACTACCGGCAGAGAGCGTTTATCGCCGGAAACCGCGTCGGGAAGTCGGAAGCCGGTTGCTTTGAAACCGTCTGCCACGCAACGGGGCAATATCCGGATTGGTGGGAAGGCCATCGGTTTAACAGGCCGGTCACGATCTGGGTCGGTGGTGACACGGTTACGACCTGTCGTGACATCATTCAGAAGAAACTGTTGGGAGAGCCCGGGGAACACGGATCCGGAATGCTCCCGAAAGAGTCGATCATAGAGGTTAAGACAAAACGGAACGTACCAGACGCGATAGAAATCATTCGCGTGCGTCATGCGTCTGGTGGCGTTTCGACGATCACGCTCAAGACTTACGAGCAGGGACGGGTTGCTTGGCAGGGGGCTGAA
>Ga0180437_10002558_pt1 | contig 28750 bp, 20 predicted proteins | sample SS_ome_4_FD_132410 | JGI IMG/M metagenome (GOLD analysis project Ga0180437, IMG submission 132410) | Hypersaline lake sediment archaeal communities from the Salton Sea, California, USA - SS_3_D_1 metaG | ecosystem: Environmental > Aquatic > Non-marine Saline and Alkaline > Hypersaline >...
ACCGTGCCCTCGAGGACGAACTCGGCGGCGGCGGGGACGCGGTGGGCGCTCCGCGGGCGCTTGACGACGTCCAGCGGCCGGCCCATCATCAGCCCTGCCAGCAGCCGCTCGTCGACGCCCTCGGGCATCGGCGCGATCGCCGCCAGCGTCAGGGCGGGCGGGCCGCCGAGGATGACGCTGACCGGCAGGGGCAGGCCCAGCTCGCAGGCCTTCCTGAAGTGAAACGCCCCGCCCCTCTCGATCTGCCAGTGCATCCCGGTGCTGGCCTCGTCGAAGCGTTGGAGTCGGTAGACCCCCAGGTTGCCCCCCCCCCCGGCCGGGTCGGTCGTGTGGACCAGAGGCAGGGTGAAAAACGCCCCGCCGTCCAGCGGCCAGCAGGTCAGACACGGCAGGCGATCCAGCCGGGGCGGCTCGGCGCACTCGGCCAGCACGGGGCCGGATCGGACGGTCCGCATCCGCCCCGAAAGCAGCCAGCGGAGCTGCTTCCGCGCCGCCCATAGCGAGGAGAGCTTCGGCGGGATCAGCCGCTCTGCCAGTGAGACCAGCCGCTCGCCGATGGCCTCCGGCGGCTGGCCGAACGCCGCCGCCACGCGCCGCGGCGAGCCGAACAGGTTCGTCACCAGCCGATACGGCGAGCCCTTCACGCGCTCGAACAGCAGCGCCGGCCCGTCGGCGGCCAGCACGCGATGCTGGATGATCGTCACGTCCTGGTCCGGATCGACCTCGGCGGCGACGCGCGCCAGGTCGCCGGCGGCCTCGAGGTGGCGGAGGAACGACCGCAGATCCACGAAGCTCACGAGACGGTCCCCCAGGTGCTGTCGGGCGGATGACCCAGCACGGCGAGGACACGATCGGCGAAGGCGTCGAGCAGGTCGGTCATCGTCACGCGGTCGGGGTCCTTCCCCGCGGCCATGTAGAACGGAGGCGAGATCGGCATGACGACCGCGCCGGCGGCGGCGACCTTGCGGGCGTTGTCCAGGTCGATCAGCGTCCAGGGCGACTCGCGGACGCACAGCACGAGTCTGCGGCGTTCTTTCAGGTGGCAGTGGGCGGCCCGCGAGATGACCGAATCGCCCAGGCCCGAGGCGATCTTGCCCAGCGCGTCGGCCGAGCACGGCAGGACGACCATCCCGGCGGTCGCGACCGAGCCGGAGGCGATCGGCGCGGACAGGTCGTCGTCGTCGACCACCTCCGCCGCCCCCTCCGCGAGCCGCTCGAACGGGGCGCGCTCCCGGCGGCAGACGTCCTTGCCCCACCGGCTGGCCACCAGCGTCACCGGCCAGGGGGACTTGTCCATCAGCAGCCGGGCCGCGTGGACGCCGGTCGCGCCGGTCACCGCGAGGACGAGGCTCATGCCAACTCTCCCAGCAGAGGGACCATCGCGGCCGCGACGCCCACCACGGCCGACAGGGGGAAGAACCGCGCCCGCAGCGGCACGCGGGGGCAGTAGGCCACGGCGAACCCGATCGCCACGACGGCCAGGGCGGCGGCCGACAGCACCGTCTGCCCCGCCCGCCACCACAGCCACGCCGCCGCGGCGACCGCTGCCGCGTGCACGACAGCCGCGACAACCTGCGCCGCCCCGCCGCCGAGCGCGGCCGGGATGCTGTGGACGCCGGTCTGCCGGTCGGAGACGATGTCCTGCAGCGCGTAGATGATGTCGAACCCGCTGATCCAGCAGAAGGTGAACGCGGCGAGCAGGAGGATCTCGACGGTCAGCAGCAGGCTGCCGGAGGCGGCGATGAACGCCCCCAGCGGCGCCGCGGCCAGGCAGAGCCCGATGCCGAAGTGGCACAGGGCGGTGAAGCGTTTGAGCAGCGAGTAGCCGATCAGCAGCGCGGCGGGAACGGGCGACAGCATCAGGCACAGCGGGCCGAGCATCGCGCAGGCGAGCAGGTACAGCACGAGGCCCGCGGCGGCGACGCCCCACGCGCCGGCGGGGGACATCCTCCCGCTGGGCAGTGCGCGACCGGCGGTTCGGGGGTTGGCGGCGTCGAGGCGGCGGTCGAAGATGCGGTTCATCGCCATGCCGACTGTCCGCGCGCCGACGCCGGCGGCGGCGATCCACGCCAGCGTCCACAGCAGCGGCCAGGCCCCGCGCGCGCCCAACCACGCGCCGGCAAACAGCAGCGGCAGGCTGTGCAGGCTGTGCTCGAGCTTGGCGAATCTGGCCAGCTTCACCAGGGCGCTGCTGCTCGGCTCGGCCGGTCGGCCCAGCTCGGCGACGACGGCCTCCGCGAGGTCGGCCGAGACGGCGTCGATGTTCTCCAGGAGCCGCTCCCTGCCGCCCCCGTCGGCCTGGTCGGTGACGCCCTTGACCGCGCAGAAGGCCGCGCCCAGCCGCCGGCACGCTTCGGCGACGCCCCAGCCTTCCATGTCCACCACGTCGGCGCGCCGGGCCAGCTCCGCCCGCCTGGCGCCGCCGAAGACCGCCTCGTCAACGCTGGCCAGCCTCGCCGCCGTGAGCTTCCCCCACGCCGAGTGCTCGCAAGGCAGCGGCTCGCCCTCCGCGTCGCCGTCCAGCACGGCCGCGATTCGCACCATCGCCCCGGGCTCCAGCGATGCCGACAGCGCGCCGCAGACGCCGACGTTGATCACCCTCGATGCCCCGCGGGCGCTGATGAGGTGTGCCGTCGCCGCGGCCGCACGCTGCTTGCCGATCCCGCTCAGCACGATCACCCCGCCGTCGCGCCCCGCCTCGGGCGCGAAGCGATACACCTCGAACGGCCGATCGGCGATCCGCTCGGCCGCGAGCTTCTCCAGCAGTGGGCCGGCCTCCCTACGGGTTGCCAGGATCAGCCCGATCATCCGATGATCCCCGCCGCCCGGGCCAGCTCCTCGAGCTTCGCCACGGCCCGGCGGCCCTGTTCGCCGAGGTCCAGGCTGTAGTCGTTGACGAACGTCTGGACGTGCTCGGCCAGGACGGCCTCGTCCATCTCGCGGGCGTGCTGCCGCATGTACTCGCGCGTCCGCTCCGGCCGGGCCAGGGCCGCCTCGATGGACTCCCGCAGCATCGCCTCGACCTCGCGGCACAACCGGGCCCCCAGCGATCTGCGGACCGCGATCCCGCCGAGGGGGATCGGCAGGGCGGTCTGCTCCTGCCACCACTGCCCGAGGTCCGCCACCAGCCGCAGCCCCGCCTGACGGTAGGTGAACCGCCCCTCGTGGATGACCGCGCCCACGTCGGCCCGGCCGGCGGCGACCAGGTCCATCACGCGGTCGTACCGGACGAAGAGCTTCTCGCGAGCCCGCGGCGCCCACAGCCGAAGCAGCAGGTGCGCGGTGGTCAACTCGCCCGGCACGGCGATGCGGCAGCGGGGGATCTCTTCGCGCCCGATGTCCCTTGCGGCCACAAGCACCGGTCCGCAGCCGAAGCCCAGCGCCGCCCCCGCGGCGCACAGTTCGTACCGCTCGCGAACCAGCAGCCAGGCGTGGAAGGACAGCTTGGTCACGTCGTATCGGCCCTCCATCGCCAGCCGGTTGAGCGTCTCGACGTCGGCGAGGTGGACCTCCGGCTGGATGCCGCCGCGGCACACCGCCCCTGCCGCCACGCCGTGGAACATGAACGTGTCGTTGGGGCAGGGAGAGTATGCAACGCTCAGTTTCACCGTGTCCGCCGCCTCGGGCTTCCTTCCGGAGCTTACAGGGGAGGGGGCCGCCAAACAAGCTCCGCAGGCGGCGCGCGGGAGGGAGCAGCCGATGGGGGAAGAGGAAACGCTCAACTGCGGTTCTCTCAAACGCCCAGCCATGATCGCAGCGAACGGTTGGGGTTCCCCGGCAGATGCCCGCATTGTCCCGCGGCTGTGCTATGATACCCGCCGATGTCTCGCGCATCCGGAAGCGCTGACCGCCGCTGGACGAGCCCTTGGAGACCTCAATGAAACGCGCACTGCTGATGCTGTCCTGCTGTTTCGCCCTCGCCACGCACGCCCGCGGCAGCCGCATCGATCCGAAGCGGGCCTACCCCCGCTTTCAGGTCGGCGTTACCGGCATCCACGCGACGATCGAGAAGGGCCTGGCCGTCACCGTCGAATCCGCCGAGCCGGGCTCGCCCGCGGCCGGTGTGGTCGAGGCCGGCGACGTGATCCTCACCGCCGGCGACCGGGGCGTCGAGGGAGAAGACCCCCGCGTGCCGTTGGGCGAGGCGATCGGCGCGGCCGAGGCGGGCGACGGAAAACTGGTGTTGAAGATCAGGCGAGGCGGCGCCGTGAAGCACGTGACGGTCGCGATCCCGCCGATGGGCCCCTACAGCAAGACCTGGCCGCTGAATTGCGCGAAGTCGAAGAAGATCATTCGCCGGACGGCCGAGTTCGTCAGCACAGCCCAGCAGCCGGACGGGGCGTACCAGCTCGGCGGCCGGGCCGACCGCGACGGGCTGACGGCGTGCCTGGCGGGCCTGTTCCTGCTGTCGACGGGCGAGCAGAGGTACGTCCCGAACGTTCGCCTCCAGGCGCGGGGGCTGGCGGCGAAGGTGGAGCAGAGGGCGACGGGCAGCTCGTGGCACCTGGGCTGTCAGGGCATCCTGCTGGCGGAGTACTACTTGCGGACGGGCGACCGCAGCGTGCTGGGGGGTCTGAAGGCGTTGTGCGATCAGGCGGCCGTGACGCAGGCGGCCGGGGCGTGGGGGCACGGGGCGGGCGTCAACCCGGGCTACGTGCAGAGCGGGCTGATGAACTCCGCCGGCGTGCCGGTGCTCACCACGCTGATCCTGGCCGCGGAGTGCGGTGTGAAGGTCCCCGAGCGGGCGCTGAAGTGGGCGCTGTGGTTCTTCTACCGCATGGCCGGGCACGGCAGCGTCTGCTACGGCGACCATCGCAGCGAGCTGTTCCCGAACACCAACGGTCGCAACGGCATGCTCGCCTGTGCGCTGTCGCTGCTGGACGCCGAGCCCTACCAGACGGCCGCCGGGCACCTGGCGCTGCTGCTGGCCGACTCCTACTACGCCCATGAGTTCGGCCACACCGGCGGGGGGTTCAACGTGATCTGGCGGCTGGCGACCGTGCACGTGCCGCCCGACCGGCGGAAGCACTATCGCCGCCAGATGGACAAGCTCGCGTGGTACTATGACCTGTGCCGACTTCGCGGCGGGGGCTTCAGCATGCTTCCGTCGCCGCCGACGACCACGCGGTACTGCGGCGCGGCGTGGGGAACCGGCGCGATCGGCCTGACGTACACGGCTGCCTTGAGGACGCTGCGGATCACAGGCGCCCCGCGGACGAAGTACAGCGTCAAGGCGCCCCCGCCCCCGCTGCCGTGGGGCAATCGCGCCGATACGGCGTTCCTCCGAACGGCGGACTGCGAGGGCTTCGGCACGGAGAAGACCCCGCCGCACGAGGTCCACGCCGCCCTCCGCGGCCGAGGCGACGCGCCGCACGCGCTGTGCGTGCAGATGATGCGCCACCACAACCCGATGGTCCGCACGTGGGCCGCCCGCAAGCTCGCCGAGAAGGCCGACGGGCCTTCCGTCGACGCCGTCGTCGAGGCGCTTCAGCACGCCGACGCGCGGGTCCGCCGGGCCGGATGCGACGCGATCTCCGGCTACGACAACTGGGGCCGGCCCACCTCGCCCGGCAGGCTTCGGGGCAGGATTCCCCCGTCGGTCGTCTCGGCGAGGTGCGTGCCGCACATCGTGAAGATGCTGACCCGGCCGGGCGCGGCCTGGTGGGAGATCGACGGAGCGTTGTGGGCCCTCGGCCGCGCCGAGCCGGCGGACATCCGCAGGAACATGTCGCTGGTGCGGAAGTTCGCCGCCCACAAGGACTGGTACCTCCGCGAGGCGGCGTTCTGGGCCGTCGTCGGGCTGCACGGATCGATCACGGGGCCGGAGTTCGAGCTGCTCGCCGACGTCTACGCCAAGGAGAGGCACGTCTTCGCTCGCAGCTCTTACGACGCGGGCTTCCGTTTCCTCTTGCAGGGCGACAAGGTCACCGTTCCGGCGGCGAGCGAGGCGAAGGCGGTCAAGGCCCTCGGCTGGACGACGCACAGCGCGCTGGTCGTCGACGGCTACGGCGTCGGCGGCAAGCACGAGGCGACGCACCGGACGATGATGGTCCTGAAGCACTTCGAACCCCGCGTCTACCGGCTGATCGTCGGCGACTTCGTCAAGTACCTCCAGACCTGGGTGCCCGACTACCAGCACAGCGGCTGGCTGATCACGGGCAGCCCGTGGCAGCCGGGGCTGGTCAAGATCGCCGAAGGCCTCGGCCCCGACGCCAAGCCCCTCGTTGCCGCCCTGAAGGACTGCCTCGAGAACAAAACCGACAAGGCCTCGAAGAGCCGCGCCCACCTCGAGTGCCGCCAGAAGCTCCAGCAGGCCGTCAAGGCCTACGAGCAGAAGTACGGCAAGTAACGCGCCGAAGCCGCTGCCCCTGTTGCCCGCACGGCCGGGGCACCCGGCGCGCAGGCGGGGAGAATCTTCGCATACTCCTCCAGAAGCTCACCGATATAATCACGGGCCGGTTGCGATGATGACTGCCGAAGCGACAGACAATCCGGCGACCGCGGTGGCGGCGATCGACATCGGGTCGAACTCGATCCGCATGGCCGTGGCGGAGGTCCTGCCCGACGGGCGGATCGAGACGCTGGAGCAGACGCAGCGCGCGGTTCATCTGGGCCAAGAGACGTTCGTGACGGGGCGGCTGTCGACGCGGACGATGAACGCGGCGATCTCGATCCTGAGCGATTTTCGGCGCGTGCTGGGGACCTACCGCGTCGGGCGGGTCCGCGCCGTGGCCACCAGCGCCGTTCGCGAGGCGGCCAACTCCGACGCCTTCCTGGACCGGGTCTACATGGCCTGCGGGCTGGACGTGGAGGTCATCAGCACGTCGGAAGAGAGCCGCCTGACCGTCTCCGGCGTCCGCGAGGCGGCCGCGTCGGCGCCCGAATTGAACTTCCGCGACGCGCTGGTGGCGGACATCGGGGGGGGCACGGCGCTGCTGACGGTCCTGCACGACGGGCGGATTGTCGCCTCGGAAAGCTACCGGCTGGGCTCGGTCCGCATTCGCGAGGCCCTGTCGATCCGCGGCGAGGCGCCGCAGCAGATGGCCGACCTGATCCGCCACCAGATCGCCGGCGTGATGACGGGCATCACCCAGGCGCTGCCGATAGAGAAGGTCGAGACGTTCTTCGCCGTCGGCGGCGACGCCCGCTTCGCCGCCCGCCAGGTCGGCAGGCCCTCGCCCTCCGATCGCCTCTTCGTCATCAAGCCCAAGCGGTTCGATCGCCTGGTCGCCGACTGCATCCAGCGGTCGGCCGAGCAACTCGCCAGGCAGTACGATCTGACCCACACCGAGGCCGAGACGCTCGTCCCGGCCCTGCTGGTCTACCAGGAGCTGGTTCACGAGACGGCCGCCCGGAGGATCGTCGTGTCCAACACGTCCATGCGAGACGGACTGCTGTTGGACCTGGCCAGAACGGTCACCGGCGGCGAGGACGAGGAGCTGGCCGACGGGGTCGTCCAATCGGCGATGGCGGTGGCGGAGAAGTACCGCTGCGACCTGGGCCATGCCAGGCACGTGGCCGAGCTGTCGGTGCTGTTGTTCGACCAGCTCCGCCCCGAGCACGGCCTGACGGGCCGGGACCGGCTGCTGCTGCGGGTGACGGGGCTCGTCCACGAGGTCGGCTCGTTCGTCAGCGGCCGGGCCCATCACAAGCACAGCTACTACCTGATCTCGAACGCGGAGATCTACGGGCTGACCGGCGAGGAGCTTCAGATGGTCGCGCTGACGGCGCGGTACCACCGCCGGGCCTGCCCGAGCAAGTCGCACCCGGAATACATCGCCCTGCCTCGGGAGAAGCGTGTGGTGGTCAGCAAGCTGGCCGCCCTGCTTCGGGTGGCCGACGCGCTGGACCGCGGGCACGGACAGCAGGTGGGCAGCCTGACCGCCGAGCGGCGGGGCGACGAGATGGTGATCCACGTGCACGGCGCCGCCGACCTGACGCTCGAGCGCCGCGCGATGGCCAAGAAGGCCGACCTCTTCGAGGACATCTACGGCATGACTGTTCGCCTGGAAGAGGCCCGATCGGCCGGCAGCGGGTAGGACCGTGGCAAAGAACAAGGACAAGGGCAGGAAGAAGCGGAAGAAAGACGCCTCGGGGCCGAACCTCAGGTCGCCGAAGCTCTACCTCAACCGCGAGCTGAGCTGGCTGGAATTCAACGACCGCGTCCTGCGCGAAGGGCTGTCGGACCGGCTGCCGCTGCTGGAGCGGCTGAAGTTCCTCGCGATCGTCAGCTCGAACCTCGACGAGTTCTTCATGATCCGCGTGGCGGGCCTGAAACAGCAGCAGGCCGCCGGGCTTCGCCGCCGGGATATCAGCGGGCTGACGCCCGTTCAGCAACTGACGCGGATCTCTCGGCGCGTCCATCAGATGGTGGCCGAGCAGTCCGAGGGGATCCGCCGGGCGACCGAGCAGTTGGCCGCCCGGGACGTCCACCTGCTCGAGGCGGTGCAGTTGACACCCGACCAGCAGCGGTTCGCCCGATCGCTGTTCGGGCTCGACGTCCTGCCCACCCTCACGCCGCTCGCGATCGACCGCCTCGACCCCTGCCCCGTCCTGCCGGGCCAGCAACTGATGCTCGCGGTCAGCCTGGCCGGCGAACAGGAAGGCCGCGTCGCCGTCGTGCCCGTCCCCGGCGGGTTGAACCGCTTCATCACGCTGCCGGCCGAGAGCGGCCTGCACGTGGTCCGGCTGGAAGACGTGATCGCCGCCAACATCGGCGCGCTGTTCGGCGGGGCGGAGGTGAAGGGCTGCGCGGTCTTCCGCCTGACGCGGGACGCGGACGTAGCCGTTCAGGACGATGCGGCGGGCGACCTGCTGGAGGCGGTCGAGCAGGCCGTTCGGGCGCGCCGGCGGCGGGCGCCCGTTCGCCTGGAGATCGCCACCGGCGCCAGTCGGCAGTTGAGGAGCTGGCTGATGAGGTGGGCCGATCTGTCGGCCCAGGACGTCTACGACATCGACGGCATGCTGGACGCGACGGCGCTGATGGAGGTGGCCTTCCGCCCGGGGCTGGAGAAGCTGAAGATCCCCGACTGGCCCCCGCAGCGCCCGCGCGACCTGCCCGACCCGGAGGAGGACGTCTGGGAGGCCCTCCAGCAGCGAGACGTGCTGCTGTTTCATCCGTACGAGTCGTTCGATCCGGTCGTGCAGTTGGTCGACAGGGCGGCCGACGATCCGGACGTGCTCGCCATCAAGCAGACCCTCTACCGCACCAGCGGTGACTCGCCCATCATCGCCGCCCTCGAGCGGGCCGCCCTGAACGGCAAGCAGGTCGTCGCGCTGGTGGAGCTGAAGGCGCGGTTCGACGAGGCGCGGAACGTCGTCTGGGCCCGGCGCCTCGAGGAGGCCGGCGTGCTCGTCATCTACGGCATCGCCGGCTACAAGACTCACTCGAAGGCCCTGCTCATCATCCGCCGCGAGGCCCACCGCATCCGGCGATACGTCCACCTGGCCACCGGGAACTACAACGACAAGACGGCCAAGCTCTACTCCGACATCGGGCTGATGACCAGCGACAGCGACTTCGCCGCCGACACGGCGGCGTTCTTCAACCTGCTGACCGGCTACTCCGAGCAGGTCGGCTGGAACCGGCTGACGATCGCGCCGACCGGCCTCCGCGGCCGCTTCGAGGAGCTGATCGACCGCGAGATCGACACGAGCACCGCCGACGAGCCCGGGCTGATCATGGCCAAGACCAACTCGCTGCACGACCGCGGGATCGCAGAGGCTCTCTACCGCGCCAGCCGCGCCGGCGTGAAGGTCCTGCTCAACGTCCGCGGCATCTGCTGCATTCGCCCCGCCGTGCCGGACATCTCCGAGAACATCGAGGTCGTCAGCATCATCGACCGCTACCTCGAGCACGCGCGGGTCTTCTACTTCCGCAACGCCGGGCACGAGGAGCTCTACCTCAGCAGCGCCGACTGGATGACGCGGAACATCGACAAGCGGCTGGAGATCCTCTTCCCCGTCGCCGACCCGCGCATCCGGCGGCGGCTGATCGACGCGATGGAGGTGTTCTTCGCCGACAACGTCAAGGCGTGGCGGCTGATGCCGGACGGCACGTACCGGCGCGTCCGGCGGTCGGGCAAGGCCGTCCGGGCACAGGAGACGTTCTACCGCGACGCCGTCGAGGCCGCTCGGCCCAGCGCCCCGGCCAACGTCCGCTTTCGCCCCATGATGCGCCCCGACGCCTGAGACCCCTCCATGCCCGACGGACGGGTCGCGGAGAACCGCAGATGATGCATATCTCGTCAACGTACGCATCGCTCGCCGCCGCGGTCGTGTTCGCCTGCTGCGCCGCGGAGGCTCGCGCGGGACAGGCCGATCGGCCCCACCCCAACGTCCATCCTCGCGGGCGGCTGACCAACTCACGGATCCGCTTCGAGCGCGGCCGGAAGGGCCACGTCGCGTTCATCGGCGGGTCGATCACGGAGATGAACGGCTATCGGCCGATGATCGCGGGCTTCCTCCAGAAGCGGTTCCCCCGCGCGAAGTTCACGTTCACCAACGCGGGGATCAGCTCGACGTGCTCGACGACGGGTGCGTTTCGGCTGAGGCGTGACGTGCTCGCCGCCGGGCCGGTCGACCTGCTGCTGATCGAGTTCGCCGTCAACGACGATCAGGACGCCGGCCACGCACGGACGGAGTGCATCCGCGGGATGGAAGGCATCGTCCGCCAGGTCCGCGACCACAACCCCAACGCCGACGTGATCATCACCTACTTCGTCAACCCGGGCATGCTCAAGCTGCTTCAGGGGGGCACTACGCCGGTGCCCATCGCCGCCCACGAGGCCGTCGCGGCCCGATACGGCGTGCCCACGATCCACCTGGCCAAGGAGGTGGCCGGGAAGATCAAGGGCGGCGCGTACGACTGGAAGCAGTTCGGCGGCACGCACCCGGCGGCGTTCGGCAACCGGGTCTGCGCGGGCATGATCGAGGCGTTGCTCGAGTCGGCCTGGTCGGCCCCGCTGCCGAACGATGCCAAGCCCGCCCCGCATCCGATGCCCGCCAAGCCCCTCGACCCGCTGAGCTACGTCCGCGGGCGGCTGATCGACGTCAAGCAGGCGAAGCCGACATCAGGCTGGCAGGTCGGCGTGCCGCCCTGGAAGGAGCTCAAGGGAAGCTGCCGGAAGCGGTTCGCCAAGGTGACGATGCTCGCCGCCGACCGGCCCGGCGCGACGCTGAGACTCGCCTTCGAAGGCACGGCCGTCGGCGCCTACGTCCTCGCCGGGCCCGACGCGGGCGTCCTCGAGGCGACCATCGACGGCGGGAAGCGGCGCACCGTCGACCTGTACCACCGCTTCAGCCGGGGCCTGCACTATCCCCGCACCGTCATGTTCGACGCCGACCTCGAGCCCGGCAAGCACACACTGACGCTCCGCCTGACGGCCGAGCACAACAAGGCCGCCACCGGCACGGCCGCACGCATCCTCCATTTTGTCGCCAATTGAAACGCAGAACGCGCGTACAGCGCAACTGCACGCCCCACAACTGCCCGCCCACCTCACGTCCCGAACACACCGCGCAACATCGCCAGGCTCTTCGGCACGGCCGTGGCGGGGTCTTCCTTGCCCTCGAACTCCAGCGACACGTAGCCACGATACCCGCACCGCCGCAGGATCGCCGCGATGCGGCCGTAGTCCAGGTCCAGCTCGTACCAGTCCCCGCCGCCGTAGTACGTCTTCGCGTGCACGAGCGTCGCCCGCGGCGCGACGGCCTCGAGCTGCTCGTAGATGTCCTCGAGGAAGTTGCCCGTGTCCATCGTCACGGCCAGCCAGGGCGAATCGACGGCTTCGACGATCCGCAGCAGTCCCTCGGCCGTTCGGGCCAGGCCCCAGTGGTTCTCCAGGCCGAGCACAACCCCGCATCTCTCCGCCGCGGGGAGGCACTTCTCGAGCGAATCGATCACCCACGGGAACCCGTCGTCATCTGCGTACCCGTCAAGCGGAGGCTCGACACCACGGTTGGCCATCAGCTCGTCGAAGCTCGCGCTGGTCCCCCACCGCCCGGTGTTGACGCGGACGGTCGGGATCCCCATCGCATAGGCCAGCTCGATGCTCTCGATCGTCTTCCCCACATTCTGCCGGCGCTCGTCGGCGTCGGGCGACAAGAAGCTCTGATGGGCGGCCAGCCCGCACAGGTCAAGGCCGAGGCGGAACGCCTGACGCTTGAGCGACTGGAGGTACGCGTTGTCGGTCCGGTGCATCTGGAGCTGGAGGATCTCCACGCCGTCGAACCCCATCTCGGCGGCTCGGTCGATGCAGCGGTCCACCGTCGGGTTGGACTCCTCGCCGAAGCGGTAGAACGAATACGTCGAAGTCGCGATCCGGTTCGGCGGGCCCGGCACGTCCGGCCGTGTCGATTCTGCTGTCGTCACACCCAGTCTCCTCATTCACGATGTCCGGCCGCCGGGCCGGGCAATCCGTCGCATCCACAAGCGCCCGTGCCACGGCCGCACACTCCGCGGCCGTGCCACCCATACGTCAGGCCTCGACAGACGATCAGGACCCCGCCTTCACCACTGCCTTCGTCCCGCGGAAGCTGCCGTAGTCGTTTCGGCCGCTCTTCGGGCGCCCGCCGGGCATGTCCATTCTCGGGTTGGCGAGCATCTCGCGCCGGCCCTCGCGGATCGCTTCGAGCATCGCACGGTACGTCGGGTCGTCCGTGCCGGCAAGGGTGGGCGGCTTCTTGCCGTCCTTCTCCTTGTCCAGGCCGAACCCGCCGGCGCCCTTCGCCAGGTGAGCCGTCAGCACGCGGCTGTCGGCCGGATGCGTCAGGTTGATCCACGTCGACGTCGTGGCGTACTGCTGTCGGAAGCCAATGTCGCGCGGGTGGCAGGAGCTACAGTGGCGGCTGTAGACGGGCAGCAGCTTCTTGTGGAACCACTCGCCGGCCCACAGGTCGCGCCCGCCGATCGTGCCCGGCCGGGTCCGTTCGTGCGTGCCGTAGTAGGGCGAGTTCGACTCGATCCACAGGTAGATCCGCTCGCGGTCGGCCCGCGGGACGATCGCCTCGCCCCCCCGCCGCCGCTCGATGTTCTTCCGCAGCGGGCTGGCGAAGGCGAACGCCTTCCTCGGCGCGATCACCTGGGCGTCGTTGGCCGTCAGCCGGATGTGGTGCACGAGCCCGCGGTCGAACAGGCTGTCGTAGGCCATGTTGAAGAACCGCGTCTTGTCGCCCGACAGGTCGAGGCGTCCCTTGGGCGTCGGTCCGTTGTGGCAGCGGACGCAATGCCTGTCCAGGACGGGCTGGACGATCTTCACGAAGTCGATCATCCCGCCGGGCGCCCACTCGTAGGGCTTCGGCTCGACGGGCGGACGGCGGGCCGCCAGCGGCACGGCGCCGGCCGGCGGGGCCGTCTCGCGACGCTCGTGGCACCCGACGCAGTTCTGCACCTCGCCCGGCGCGACGTTGGTCGCCGAGCCCATCGACTGGACGGCCCGCCCTTCGGCGTCGAGGGCCTGAAAGTACAGCTCGCGGAAGGCCGGCACGGTGAAGCACGCCGACCCGTCGGCCTCGACGGGCACGACGCCGAGGCAGCGCTTCAGATGATACGACGCCCGACCGAGCACCGGCGCCATCTCGTAGACCCGCGGGCTGGACTCGTTGACCCGCCGCTTCGCCGGCTGCTCCATGATCCGGATCGCCTTGATCTCGCCCCGACTGACGGACTCGCCGAGGCCGCGATAGACGTCCTGCAAGATGAACACGCCCGTCTCGGCGCCCGCCGGCCGCGGCGGCAGGTCCCGCCGAGGCGGCACCGGGCGCGGGCGCAGCGGCAGCGGGTAAAAGCACGAGAGCTTCGCGTCGGCGTAGAGGCGCGCCTTGCGGTCCCGCTCATCGAGCAGGTAGATCGCGAACCGTCGGACCGGCCCGCCCCGGAGCCCGCCGCCGTAGCTGACGAGGTACTCGCCCTCGCCGACGGGGAACGGGTCGCGATACGCCCACTGCGTCAGCCGCCCGTTGTCGTAGATCTTCGGGTACTCCATCGTGATCCACCGGAAGCCCGTCCCGCGCGGCGCCTCCGGTCCGTAGCGCGGCGTGACCAGCCCGACCGCTCCCATCGGCCAGCCGTGATGCGGCGCGAACGTCGCGACCACTTCGTCGCGCCCTCCGACGGGCCTCGCCTGCCAGAAAACCGCCGGGTCGCGAATCGTGTTGCCGAAGTACAGCCGCACCCCCGTGCCGTCCGGGTTGACCGTCCACAGCGACTGCCGCCACTTCACGTCGCGATCCACGTACTCCCATCGCGTGTAGAGGATCCGCCCGCTGGGCAGGACCTGCGGGGACATGTCGTTCAGCGTGTTGACCGTGACCTGGCGGACGTCCGACCCGTCGCGCCGGACCGAGTACAGGCACGAGGCCAGCTCCTGGGCACAGACGTTGAAGCTCTCGACGCGCGTGGAGGAGAAGACGATCCGCCCGCCGGGCAGCTCGGCCGGGGCAAAGTCGTGGTGCGGCCCCGACGTGATCTGCCGCGCCCGCCCGCCGCGAACGCCGATCTCGCAAACGTGCCAGTTGTCCTCGTAGCCGCGACGGAAAGTGAACAACAGCCGCTTCGCGTCGAAGGAGAGGTTCATGTCGAGGATCGCCCCGGCCGGGTCGTGGAAGATCCGCCGCCCCGGCTCGCCCGGCCGCGAGGGGTCCCACACGTAGATGCTCGTCCCCCACGTCCGCACGACCGGGCGCGAGTGGTATCGCACGACGCCGTCGGGATTGCCCAGCGCGCGCTGAACGACGAAGGCGATCGGCGGCAGTCGGCGCGCTCTGGCCTTCAATCGCGGGTCGTCCTCGATGTGCGGCACCGGCGGGCTGGGCGCGGCGACCGGGCGATCACTGAAGCACACGCGATCGAAGTTGACGTTGTTGCCCGCTCGCGTCGAGCGGATCTCCAGCGTGTGAGCGCCCTTCGAGACCGCCGGCAGCACGCCCGCCGCCAGCCGCCACTGCCGCTCGTCAAAGCCCCACCCCCCCGTCGACGGCAGCCGCACCGTCACCGCGCGCTTCGTCTCGCCGTCCAGCACGAGCGTCACGGCGGCCTCCGAGGCATGCGCGCGAGCGTATCGCAGCGTCACGTGCAGCCTCGCCGCGCCGGCCGGCAGCTCGAAGCGGTAACGAAGCCAGTCCGTCGCCCGCCCGCCCCAATCATTGTCGACGATCCGTCCCCCACTGGCGCCGCGCATCGAGTAATACGGCGCCCGCGAGCCTTGCTGGGCGGCGTACTGCTCCGCCTCGACCCACCGTCGCAGGCCCTCGGCCGGCTCGTCGGCAGCCGGCGAGACCGCGCACGCCGCCGCCAGGACCGTCGCCGCAATCCCTATGGGCCTCTGTCTCATAGGCAGTCCTAGGCAGTCCATCCGAATCGGCACGCGCATTCTACCATGGGGCCCGACTGAAGTCGGCAGTCCAAACGACACAGACCCGCTACGAGAAAGGTGCGGCGCAGACGGCACGCGTCGCCGGGGGCAAGGAAGGCCACTCGGAGCTTGCAAATCCCCGGATGCGGAGTATAATGCTCCTGATCTGTGCACTCGGGCTGCTCAGAGGGCCGGGTCTCTACCCGAGCAAGCCGGCCGATGGCCATTGCCGGGGCTCGGTCCATACGGCGGTGATCGCTCAAGCTCGCTAGAGAGGAGAACGAACATGTCACGTGCTCAGCAAGTCGGGGTGTTTCTAGTCTGCCTGCTCGCAGCCTGGCCCTGCCAGTGGACCCGAGCCAACGAGATCGCCGTGGGGGGATCCTCGCAGCCAGCGGGGCTGCTCCTTTGCGAGCCCTTCGACTACCCGGTCGGCGCACGCCTTGATTCGTCTGTGGCCGTTACCGGCTCCGGTTTCGCGGGGCAATGGCTCGAGACGTCCTTCGACGAGGAGTCCCACGTCGAGGCCGGATCATTGGCCGCGCCAGCCGGCTACGCGCGCCAGCCGAGCTCCAATCGCATTGGCATGCCGGCTGGACAGGGGCGCTCATTCGCCAAGGCGGCGCCGCTGCCGGCCAACGCGGCCTCCCTGGGATCCTCCAGCTTCTTCTTCAGTTTCCTGTACCGCAAGGGTCCCGACGGGGACATGGACGTGTGGTTCTCCCTTGCTTCCGGACCGATTGTGTATCATGTAGGGCTCGACTACGTATCGGAGACGTCTGCCATATACCGGATGACACTTCAGGGGGCCGGCAACGACAGCCAGTGGGGGTGGGCCGACGTGTACGACGGAGACGACTACCTCGTCGTCGGGAAGGCCACGAACGACCCCAGCGGCGACGACAGCATCGAGCTGCTCATCTACGACGCTGCCGTGGACGTGGTTCCGGCTTCCGAGCCCAACGCCTTCCTCGACACGCTTTCCGGCATCGAAATCGGCACGCCGTCGATCGGCAGTATCTGCGTTCAGATCAACGGCGACGCACGATTCGACGAACTGATGGTTGGTACAACGTGGGAGTCTGTCATTGGTGTTCCGGAGCCTGCCACACTGAGCCTGATCGGCCTGGGCTTCTGGCTGTTGGCGATTCCCCGCCGCCGTCGGAAACAGGCAGGAACAGGCGACGCTCTGGGCTTCCGGCGTCGCGGCGCTTGAGTCGGCCTGACGCGGGCCGAACATCCGCGAGAATGGGGTCAGGTCTTGAATTTTTACTTTTCTGGCTCCGCATCCGCTCTGCGGCTTGATCTTCGTCACGATTCGCGAGACGGGAGAGAGGCTGACTCCGCCAATGCACAGGCCGATCTGCTCGACGGGAGGTGTCGACGAAAAGCAGAGAACCAAGATCTGACCCCTAAGGCTCCTAAGGCTCCAAGGCCGAAAAGTAAAAATTCAAGACCTGACCCCTAATCCCGCTTCAGCTCGGCCTCAAGACTCAGGCCGCGGATGTGCATCGCCGCGTCCCGTGGGCCGGGCATCTCCCAGCCGATGTTGAACGAACCGATGCGGAAGTCCGCCAGGTCGCGCGAGCGCGTCAGGAAGCCCCGCCCCCGCGCCGTCCGGAGGCCCTTGCGGATCAGCGGCAGCAAGTCGCGGTCAATGCGGACCCACTTGCCGTCGTGCGTCGACCGTTCGGTGTACGCCGCCCCGCCGGGATTGAAGATGAACTTGCCCGTCCCCGCCGTGTCCCGCGCGGCGTGGGGGCGGGGAATGCGGCAGCGGCTGTCGTACATCGGGATGCCGAACCACAGGTAGTCGCCGTAACCTGCCGAGCGCCGGTTGCGATTCTGCACCGTCACGTGGGCGAGGAACTGGGCGGCGTGCAGACTGGGCGTCTGCCCCGGCGTGTCGGCGGCCTTCGAATGCAGCAGGCGGCACTCGATTCGGAAGCGAAGCCTCGCCAACTCCGGCAGCGGCGGATGCTTCGCACAGGCCTGTTCGGCGAGGAGGTGCGGCCAGGGCTGCCCCTTCTGCCGCAGCCGTCCGGCGTACTCGGTCGCGGCCGACAGCGCGAAGGCCACGTCCGCCTCCGCCGCAGGGCGCCGGGCGAACGTCACGGACTTCGACGCGTCGGCGAAGCGGATCGCGCCCGATGGCAGCTTTCGCGGCGGCGCGCCGGCCAGCGTGAACCGGCAGTGCCATTGCGCCAGCCCCCAGACCGGCGGGCCGATCGACGGAAAGGGCACGAGCTTACCTCGCGGCACGTGCCTTCCCGGCGCCGGGTCGTAGACCTTGAAGCCGCGCCGGAACGCTGTGTCGTGCAGCAGAGGGATCACGCGTTGCGCCGGCTGCGTCGAGGCCGCCAGTGCGGCGCCAAGCGGCAAGCCGAGGACGGCTGCCATCACATGTGCCGGCAGGCGGATTGTTGCGACAGGCATCGATCGGCTCCCGCGGCGGCCGGGTGACGGACGCGGCGCCCGGGCATTGGAGCACAGAGGCCCTGACGATACAATCGCGCCATGCACGAACAGAACAGCGAAACCACCGACGACGTCTACATCGGGACGATCCTGCTGGAGCCGAACCGTTGGGGCAGGCCCAAGACGCCGACGTACCGCGTCAGCGACTGGCTCGGCCGATTCGAACAGGCCGGGTTCGACGGGATGGAGCTGTGGCAGTATCACGCCACGCTGGCCGGGGCCGATGAAACGGCGGCGCTGGAAGCCTCGCCGGTGCCCGTGGCCGTCTACAGCACGTACTGCGACTTCGACGACGCGTCGGAGCCCGACCGCCTCGCCGCCGCCCGGACGGCCCGACGGTTGGCGGCGCGGGGCGTGAAGTTCAACATCGGGCGCGACCCGGCCCTGCGGGATCAGTACGTTCGCAACCTCCGCCACTGGGCAGGGCTCTTCGACGACGGCGTCCGCCTGCTCTGCGAATGCCACGGCGGCACGATCGTCGAGAGGCCGGACGAAGCGGCGCGGCTGTTCGACGAGATCGGGCGGGATCGGTTCAAGGTCATTGTCCACTGCTTCGGCCGCGACGTCGATCTGCTGCGGGAGTGGTTCCGGCACTTCGGCGCGGCGGTGACACACTCGCACGTGGCGCTCCGCGACGGGCAGCGATCGGCGCGCCTTCGCAGCGACCCGGCCCACGTGCGCGAGGTGCTCACGGTGATGCGCGGAGAAGGCTACGCCGGCTCGTTCACGCTGGAGTTCACCGAAGGCACGGGGTCGCCCGACGAGAGCATCGACGGCCTCTGGCGGGCGGCCCTTGAGGATCTGCACTTTCTGCGCGAGTGCCTCGAGTCTGCGTGAGGGTATCGCAGGCGGGGCTGCGGAAATGGGGACAGGCACCTGCGCTACGCTTCGGAGCCAGTCCCCGTTTCCGCTTGGCGGGCAGGCGGTTCACTTGCCGAAGACGACCACCTTGTGCAGGTGCAGCGTGCCCTTGCCCGGCAGGCCGAGCTTCACGAAGCTGCACTTCTGCTCGCCGGCGACGTCGACGGTCCACTCGTCCCGCACGTCTTTCGCCTGCCAGACCTTCCTCCACTTCTTCCCGTCTGCCGACAGCCAGACCGTCAGCCCCGCCGCCCGCTCCTGAAGGCTCTTGCGGCGGTTGCGGATCTTGATGTGGCGGACGACGTGCGGCCCGTCGAGGCGGATGACGACGCTCGGCCGGTTCGCGCGCTCGGCCGAGTGGAAGGCATGAGGCTTCTGCGTGCCGTCCTCGCCGGAGGTCAGGTAGGCGTTGTCCCAGTTGAACGCCGGGTTGCCCGGATGGCTGACCCGATAGACCGCATCGCGCGAAACCTCCTTGCAGCCCTTGTGCTCCTTCAGCGGCACGTTGGACTTCGCCGCGAGGATCCACCCGCCGGGCGCGACCACCGCCGCCTTGACGCGACCGGGCTTCCTCCGACGCCGACCGCGACTTTTCATCCGCTCGGCGCACTCGTGTGAGATCTCGATCGCCTTCTTCCGCGCCGCCTCGTCGTAGGCCCAGAACTCGTCCACGATCGCCTTGACGGCCGGGAACTTCTCGTCGGTGTCCTTGTACTTCGCGCGCAAGGCCTTCAACTGCGCTTTCAGCTTGACCGCCACGGCGGCGTAGGCCGGGTCGTCGTAGACGTTGTTCACCTCGTGCGGGTCTCTCGCCAGGTCGTACAGCTCCCAGCCCGGCGGCGTGCGGTTGCCGCCCTTCGGGTCGCAGCCGTAGTAGAAGATCAGCTTGTGCGTCTTCGTGCGGATGCCGAAGTGCGACGGGTTCCAGTGGTGGGCCATGTGCATCCAGTAGCGGTAGTAGGCGCCCTTCTTCCACCCGGCGGGCTCCTTCCCGCCCTCGAGGATGCCCTTGAAGCTCCGCCCCTGCATGTAGTCGGGCGTCTTGACGCCGGCGAACTCGAGCATGGTCGGCCCGTAGTCGACGTTCTCGACGATCGCGTCGGTCCGCGAGCCGGGCTTGATGGTCTTCGGGTACCGAACGAGAAACGGCATCCGCTGCGACTCGTCGTACATCCAGCGCTTGTCCTGATAGTCGTGCTCGCCCAGCATGAAGCCCTGGTCGCCGGTGTACATGATCACCGTGTTGTCCAATTCGCCCTCGGCCTTCAGATAGCCCAGCAGCCGCTTCAGGTTGTCGTCGACGCCCTTGACGCAGCGGAGGAACTTCTTCAGGTACGCCTGGTACGCCTTCCGCTTGGCCTGCTCGTCGGTCAGCTCCGCCTCCTTCGCCCAACTCCGCGCGTAGTTGCGGAACGCGTGACGACGGCCAATCGACGTGCCGATGTACGGGACCAGCTCGTCGTTGTGGCCGCGCGTCGCGATCGAGCCGAACTCCGGCTGCTTCCACAGGCTCGCCGGCTCGGGGATGTCCACGTCGGCCAGGTAGCTCTCGTACCGCCTGGCGTACGTGAACATGTCGTGCGGGGCCTTGTAATGATGCATGAGGAAGAACGGCCGGCTCTTGTCGCGCCCCTTCAGCCACGCCAGGCTGCTGTCGGTGATGCAGTCCGAGCTGTGGCCCGTCATCTTCACGACGTTCTTCGGCCACTGCCCCTTGCCGCTCTCCTTGAACGTCGGGTCGTAGTAGCTGCCCTGCCCGGGCAGGACCTTGTAGTAGTCGTAGTTCGGCTCCTCCTTGAGGTGCCACTTGCCGACCATCGCCGTCAGGTAGCCGGCCTTCCGCATCTCGATGGCGAGGTACTGCCGGCTCGGGGCAAGCCGCCCGCCGAGGTCCAGCACGCCGTTGACGTTGCTGTACTGCCCCGTCATGATGCACGCCCGGCTGGGGGTGCAGATCGAGTTGGTCACGAAGGCGTTCTCGAGGAGGATGCCCTCCTTCGCCAGCGTGTCGATCACGGGCGTGGGGTCCAGCCTCGCCAGCCGGCCCCCGTAGGCGCCGATCGCGTGGGCGGCGTGATCGTCGGACATGATGAACAGGATGTTGGGCCGCCCGGCCGGCGCGTTCGCCGCCCGCGCCGCGCCCGGGACCATCAGCCCCGCCGCGCCGATGCCGATCTTCCGTAGAAACTCTCGCCGTGTCTGCATCTGGATTGCTCCTTACTCCTGGGTGGCAGTATAGCAGGATTCCCGGAAAAGGGGACTGTACCCGCAGCGCAGCGGAGGGGACTGTCCTCTTTTCCGGCGCAGGGAAGAGGGCTGCCCCCTTTCTCGCGGTCAGAATTGATCCACCGGATAGTGAAAGTGCGGCCGCAGCGGGAACAGCTCCGCCAGGACCTCCTCCGCGGCCGGCGATGCCCTCAACACGCCGGCGGCGCGGAGGGCCTCGGCGGAGCGGTATCCGTAGAGCAACTGGGCCAGCGCCCATTGCGGCAGCCGCCCCTGCGGGCCGACGCGCTTCGGGGGGCCGACGCGGAGGTCCCCGCCCGACCAACTCAGCGAGACGTCGTCGAGGTTCGTCCGCAGCGTCAGCCCGCCGCGGCCGGCGATCCTCGAGGCCAGCTCCCCGCCCACGCTGCTCAGCGCCGAAGCGACGTGGATCATGCGGACCTGCGCGTCGGACTCCGCCCGGTAGCGGGTCGTCTTGCGGTAGCCGAGCGGCTTGGCGTACTCCATGAGGGCGTCGTCCTCCGGCAGGATGAACCGGACGTACTCCATCCGCTGCCGGATCGCCAGCCGGCCCGCCGCGCGGAGCAGGTCCGGCCAGACGCGCGGCGTGGCCCAGCCGGCCTCGATCACCGTCGCCCTCAGGTGCTCGTCGTGATGCACGATGTAGCCGACCGGGCGGCCGCGGGCGTCGAGGGCCACCTTCGCGACCGCTTTCGAGCCGAAGTGGATGCCCTTGCGGAACGGCCGCCAGTGCTTGCGGTCCCGCCGCGTCGGCCCGGTCCGGCCGGCGTTGTTGCGGTGGTACATCCGCAGCACGGCCGACAGGTGCGCGGGCGCGAACTTGACGAACCGAAAGCCCGCCGGGCGGACGCGCTCCGTGTCGCGGGCGGCCATCGAGAACTCCACGCCGGCAAACGCCTGCGCGTAGCCGAACTTCGGGTAGAACGACGGGATGCCGTAGAGCATCGACGTGGCGAAGCCTTCGCGCCGCATCCACCGCAGGGCGCTGTCGAGCAGGCGGCGCGCGTAGCCGCGGAAGCGATGGTCGCGATGGGTCCCCACGCCGGCGATCCCGCCCATCCGCACGGTCTGGCTGCCGATCTGCTGGCGGAAGTCCACCACCGTCAGTCCGCTGACCTCCTCGCCGCCGACGACGAGCTTCAGCCGGTGAAACGGCAGCTTCGTCTCGACGACGAGATGCGGATCGAGCGGGCCGTCGAGCTCTTCCCTGACCGACCGGCTGGGCACACCGCGCTTTCGCAGCTCGGCGATGCGGGCCTCCGCCCGAGCCAACGTCACGCCGCGACGGCGGCGGGGGCCTGCCGAGGATCGCCTCTTTTGTGATCGAGCCATCCGCTCCTGCCTCGCACTACGGTCAGAGGGAGTCTTTCGCAGAGGGGATTAGAAGAAGTAGGCGCGGGGATTCCCACCGAAAACCGGCCGCTTGCTCGCCGCGGCGACGACGGCGATTACCCGTCTTCGGAGACGATCTCGGCGCGGACGATGATCAGGGCCTGCCGCTTCAGGGGACTGCGGCCATTGCGGACGCCTGCCGGCCGGAAACGCTCGGTGACCTTGCCGTCCAGTGCGTAGGCGCGGGCGTTGGCCGTCGCCTGGTGGACCGAGTAGCGCAGGGCGACACCGATCACTTGCCCAGGTCGGATCCGAGCGCCAGCCAGTCGACTCGTCGCCGGCCGACCCGCCAGCAGCACCGGTTCGTGCCAGTCGATCGTACGGCTCTCGCCGTCCAGGCGGACCTCCGCCGAGCACTCGCGCAGCCCCAGCAGCTCGAGCGTGACGGGCTCCAACTCGGCGAACACGACGTCGCTTCCCTCGACGACCGGTAGGATGTGCAGCGACAGGCCGGTCTGGAGCTTTCGTGTCGTCGGCTCCAGCGAAGTCGTCCCGGCCTCAATGTCTCGGCGGCAGATCAGGTCCGCAATGTACGGCAGCTCTGTCCCGACGGTCATCTGGGCCGTCTGGCCCGACCGGACCTTCAGCCGCGGCGCCGAGATGATCTCGGTGTCCGGGTCCGCCGCCTTCCCGAGCGCGGATGCCGGCGCGAGGCCCAGGCGCGACAGCTCGTCTTGCGAGAGCACCTTGACGGCCCCGTCGCGCAGGCCGGCAACGCGGGCGATCCGGTCCGCGGAGGTCGTCACGCAGCGGGCCTGGATGGAGATCATCGGTCCCGCCGACGCCGGCTCGAGCTCCGGCGGGACCACGTCGGGTGGCTGGAGGGCCGCAAACGGGTCGCCCTGGTCGATGACCGGCGCGAAGCCGGTCGGCTCGAGGGGCGGTTGACATCCGGCCGCGGCCGCCAGCGACACGGCCAGGATCATGCGGAAGGGCTTCGGGCGTGCTGACATTGTGGGTGCCTCCCGGTAGCGGGGATCTCGGCGACGCACGATGCGCCTTACTTCCTCATATCGGTCGAGAGCCCGCCTGCGCACCACTTCACGGATCGCGCAGCACTTTCCGGCAGCGGACGCCGGCCGCCAGCAGGACGACGCCCGTCAGCACGCCGAGGCCGATCGGCGCGAGGAACGTGTGCGGCGCGTTCAGCAGCGCCACGACGGCCAGCACGCCGAATGCGACGGCCGTCAGGGCCCCCGCCACGGCCAGCCACAGCCCGCCCTTCGTCAGCGGGGGCGAGACCCACCTTTGCTCGTCCGGCCGGCTGGGCATGTCGCTGTCGTTCATCGATCTGCTCCCTCCGGCACGGTGAACGTCACGTCGCCGGTCTTCTCCTTGTCGTTGAACGGCGAGGCCCCGTCGTCGACCGTATCGGGGCCGATGCTGTAGAAGACGATTCCCGAATCGGTCCGCTTCAGCCGCATCACCTTGCCGTCGTACGGATCGCGTGGGATAGCCAGGATGAACTCCGGGGCCAGTTCGGCGGGCTCGGCCGGGAACCGCCCGTGCTTCGCCCGGTATCGCACCGCCGCCAAGGCCAGCCGGATCAGCCCACGGTGGGCGTCGCCTCGCGCCCCCCGCTCCGACACGGCCGACAGCGCCGGAAACAGCATCCTCGTCAGGAGCCCCATCGGGCCGCCGGCCAGCTGCTCCTCGCTCCAGTCGAACCCGTCGCGGGCCTTGTGGTACGGCATCGCCGCCAGACGACGCCCCTCCGCAGACAACCGGTAGTGCGACGCGAGGTCTTCGCTCAGAAGAAACACGCGGTACAGAGCCAATGCGTCCCGCGGCAGGCCGAGCCCCGTCGGCTCCGGCGCCGAGCCCGCCTCCCGACCGTCCATCATGCAGAACGTCGCCAGCCGGGCCGCCTCCTCCATCCGGTACGCCCGCTCCAGCATCCGGCGGTAGCTGACGGTCGAATCGATGCGAACCGAAGCGGCCGCCTCGGCCGTTACCTTCCCGCCGGCCACCGCCAGCTCCAACGTTCCAAAGGCGTAGTAGTCGATGACATACGCCATCAGCACGCCGATCAGCATCGATCCGCTGCCGATGTGATCAGCCATCGCGAACATCGTGTCGACGTCCTCCATCGCGCCGACAACGTCGCCGCCCGCCAGGCGGCTGCGGGCGTGCAGGGCCACCAGTTTCCCGGCTCGCCGCATGTTGCCGAACTCGTCGATGACCATGTCCCAACTGATGTTCTGGTAGTCGTGCTCGAAGTGGCACCCCGCCTTGCCGGCCGCCCGGCGAAGCATCGCCAACGTCGGTTCGTGTCGATCGAGAAACCGGCGCAGCTCGACGTCGTTGGCGTCGAACGCCGCGTCCCCGTCAAGGTAGTCGCGCCAGCGCTCGTCCCACGCCTCCGGCATCTGGTCGCGCGGGCCGATCGCCTCGAAGGCCTGCCCGTACGTCAGCGCCGCGTTGTCCCGGTCCGGCGGCTTGGTCGGCGCGACACTGGTGGCCATTGCGCCCGCCTCGGCCCGCAGGACCGCCAGTTGCTGGCGAGCCGCCAGATCGGCGTTCGAGAACGTCATCACGCCCAGGACCGCCGCCACCCCCGTCGCCACCGCCAGTCGCCCGGCCGGCCAACTCGCCGACGCCGGCCTGCCGTCCGCGCCCGCCGCGGCCCGCCGGCCCGAACGGTGAAGCCACGTGATGCCGACCATGTAGGCCACCGTCAGCGCCAGCAGCGGGAAGAACAGCGACGGCGCGACGTTGTGGGCGAACCGCACGTAGCCACAGACGATCGTCAACAGCCCCACGATCAGCAGGGGCAGCGCCGACGCGCCGGCCACCGCCGCCCGGCCGAGGCCCACCCGCCGAAAACGACCCGTCCAGGCCATCACCGTCGCCGGCAGCAGCAACGAGAACGCCAACGCCTCCAGCCACATCAGAACGTATGCCATCGTCTACTCTCCCTGCCCCGCGCCTCGACGCCCACCACCGACCGGACGGACCGGACGATGCGGCGACCGAGCCAGCATCCTCGCCGCTCGAGCCACCATCACATGCCGCTCCAGATCGCGCTCGGAGAGGCCCGGCAGCGCGTCGGACTCGCCGCAGCCCGGCCGCGCAACCGCCGCTACTGCGCCGTCCACGTGCAGCCCGTAGTCCGTCGTCAGCGTGACGCTGATCGACAGGTTCGCCACCAGCACCGCCGCCGCGGCAGCGGAGGCGGCGAAAGACCACCACGCCATCCGCCGCCGGGCGCCCAGCTCGGCCCGAGCGCCCGCCAGGACGCGTGTTCGCATCCCCGCCGGCGCCTCGGCCCGCCGCCGGCCGGCCAGCTCCCGCTCCAGCTGTGCCAACTCCGGCGGCAGGGGCTGCTCGTCGGTCGGCTTCATCGGACCAGCCTCCTGCGAAGGGACTCCAGCGCGTAGCGGTATCGGCTGGCGGCCGTGTTGACGCTCACGCCCAGCACCTCGCCGATCTCGGCGAACGTCAACTCCCCGTCGACCTTCAGTGCGATCACTTCCCGCTGCTCGGCCGGCAGGGCCCGAAGCGCCTCGTCGAGCCGATCGGCCCTCGGATCGCCGCAATCGGCCCGTTTGGCCTGCCCGGCCGCCTCGGCCGCCGCGGCTCGCAACGCCTGCCCCGCCCGTGCCCGCCTCGACGCACACCGCACCGCCGCGTGACGCAAGGCGGCAAACACATACGACGTCAGGTCGCGAACACCTGCCAGCTTCTCTCGAGATCGCACCATCGCCACGAACACCTCACCGACGGCGTCTTCCGCGTCGGCCGACCGACCCAACATGCCCAGCGCCGCCCGATACAGCCGGGCGGCATACCGGTCGTAGAGGGCCTCGAAGGCCTCTTCTCGTCCGGCGGCCAGGCCCAACGGCAGCGGGTCGGCGGAAGGTTCCGTCATCCAGCGTTCCTCATCTCACAAGAGCGCGATCCGGCCCCGATTTGTCTGGGAAAGCGGACGGATTTCAAGGATTCCCCCCGCCTCCGCCCTTGAGCGGGCGCGAAGCCGCAGCGCCGCACCGGCGCCCGACCCGTAGGAAGATGCCCCGATGCGGCATGCCGTCTGGTGCAGTCACGCAAGAGGGGGACAGACACCTGCGCCTTCGGCTCCGGAGTCAGTCCCCCTCTTGCCGCGCCCTCGACAGGCAGGCCTCATACGCCGCCAGCGCCTGGCGATACTCCGCCAGCTCCGCTGCCTTGAGCACCTTCTCGTTCCGTTTCAGCTCCTGCTTCATCCGCCGGACAAAGTACTCCGCCTCCACTCGCCGCGGCCGAAGCGGCTTGCCCGGGACCTCCACGTGCACCGGCCCGCTGTGAGCGAAGCGGACCCGCTTGTCCGGCCGGTCCTCGAAGGCCCGCACGGCGACCCAGGACGACCCGCCGACGCGAACGTGGACGTCGAGGGGGCATTCGTAACCGCCCCGCTCCGTCTTCCGGTTCTCCGCCTTGACGCGAGCAGCCACCTCGCCGTTGACGATCACCTCGATCGCCCGCAGCGGCCGAGGGCCGACGGCCCGGCCGGTCACCTGGAGGCGATGGTCGCCGTCGGCTTTCAGCCGCAGCGTCGCCCCCGCCGGCCGATCGGCCACCCGCACAGTCAGCATCGGCCCGGTCGTCACGAAGCTCCGCCCCGCGTCCAGGCCGGCCATCCACTTCGCGTAGCTGAAGCCGCCCGGCAGGTGGACGTAGACGCGCCCGAAGCCCAGCGGCACGGGGTGCACGCCCGAGGCCGTCCCCGCCGTCACGCGCAGGCGGAAGCCGCAGTTCAGCAAGGCGTAGTACGTCTGGAAGCCGAAGTCGATCCACCCCCACTCCGTCAGCCCCCGCCGGTCCCGCTCGAGCTTCATGTACTCCGGCGCCACGTCCGCCCCCCACTGCCGGAACCCGAACTCCGTCCGCCAGAGGTGGTTGTTGGCCAGCTCGAACAGGTCCACGTTCATCACCGGCACGAGCATCAGCGACCACGGCCAGGAGTGCTTGTCCAGGTCCAGCAGTGCCCCCTCCTTGCGTGCCCGCTCGGCGATCGGGGCCACCGGCGGCGTGCCGAAATCGAATGGCCTGTTGTGCCCGAGGACGAAGACGGCCCCCAACGTGTGGCGCCTGCCCGCCGTCTGGAAGATCTCGTACTCCGTGTTGACCGGCCAGATCACGTGCGTCGCGTCCACGGCGATCGGCTCGGCGGCAGGCGGCTTCGCGGGCCGGGCCCGGCCGGTCAGCGGCGAGCGGTGCGAGACGGTCACCCAGTACGTCAGCGGAAGGGCGATGTTCAGGTCCTCCGCCGGCAGCAGGTTGCGCAGCTCGGCGACGGTTCGGTGCACGTGCGTGTCGCCGCTGTACCAGCCGGCCGCCGACATGTCGATCCAGCGTTTCAGCGCCAACTTCACCTTCACCGGGTCGCCCGCGACCTCCACGGTCCTCTCGGCCGGCAGACACTCCTTGCCGCGCTCGGCCCGGAGCGTGTACCGCCCTGCGGGCACGTCGGCGAGGAACGGATGGGCCGACAGCGTCGTGTGCATCTCCACGCAGTTGGCGAATCGCTTGACGCGGTACTCGACCGCCGACCCGCCCGCCGCCGCCGACTTCGCGAAGTGCCACCCCCCCCCCGCCGCCCGGATATACACGCGCGCCGGCACGACGCGCCCCGTATCCGCATCGACGACCTCCCCCCGAATCACTCCCCCCGCCGCGCTGCTTGCGCACAAGACCATCGCCCACACCGTCATCGCGAAGCTCAGCACACATACGCGATCCATGACCTGTCTCCTTCCGTATCCCGGCGTCCCAACGCCCCCGAGTTGCATCCCGGCAGGTAAGCTGGGACAGTTCTGTACTCCGAGCCTTCGATCTCTTCCAGCCCTGAGAAGCTCTCCTGTTGCCGAGCGGGCAGCTCCCTCACTACAGCTTCTGTCGCCCCTTCGGGGCTCGTTGTTATGGGGGGCTTGCTACCGGGGGCTCACGGCCCCGGCCATTGTCTGCCGCCCCGTTGGGGCTCCGGAGACCGCTCCTAGGCCGCGTGCCGTGCGTTGCCGCGCAGCGGCAACCACGTTCGCCGCCGGTGTGAGCGTGGTTGCTCGCTTCGCTCGTAGCCCACGACGCCCGGCGTGGGCTCCTGCCGTTCATCGTCCTCGTACTCGTTCTCGTACTCGTCCTCGGCTGTTCCTTCTACTCGACGCCACCCCGTGCGTCTGACTCCTTCCCCTCCCCCCCCTTCCCATCGGTCCCCTTCCCGGTCTGGCCCCCCAGCGAGATCCCCGCCGCCTTCAGATCCGCCAGCATCCGCGGGGCCATCCGGTAGTACATCGAGAACCCCTTCCCATACGAGCTGCCCCGCGCCCCCCGCGGCAGCGCCTCGGTCAGCACGCGGCGAAACCGCTCGTCCTTCGTCCACAGATACGCCCGCGCGATCCCCTCGGCCATCAGCGGCGTCGCGCCCGGGCGGTACGACGTCT
>Ga0180437_10002559_pt1 | contig 28746 bp, 21 predicted proteins | sample SS_ome_4_FD_132410 | JGI IMG/M metagenome (GOLD analysis project Ga0180437, IMG submission 132410) | Hypersaline lake sediment archaeal communities from the Salton Sea, California, USA - SS_3_D_1 metaG | ecosystem: Environmental > Aquatic > Non-marine Saline and Alkaline > Hypersaline >...
AGGCCGCCTGGGAGGGGGAGCGCAGCCAGGCGCGGATCTACGACGAGGCCCAGGCGTGCGCCACCCGTTTCCGCGAATACTGTCTGGCCCATAACCTGCTCGACTTCTCGCTCCAGCTTCAGGTGTTCATGGAGCACCTGTGGCGCGAAGAACCAGCGCGCTCTCTCCCGGACGACGCCAGGACGGTACCGCCGCCCGGTCCGGACGGGGCTCAGCCGGAAGTTCCCGGCGGGGCGCGCTCACTGTGCCGCGATTACCTGCTCCAGACGTATACTCACCTGATCGTGGACAACGTCGAGGAGGACACGCCGGTGGCCCACGATCTGTTCCGCGACTGGCTGCCTCACTGCCGGTCGGCGCTCGTGGTGTGTGATCACGAGGCGGGCTACCGCCGTTTCCTGGGCGCTGATCCGGAGGGGGCCCGTGCGCTGGGCGATCTGTGTGACGAGCGGGTGGTGTTCACGCAGTCCGCCGTCACGACGCCCGACCTGCGGGCGCTCGGGCGTGAGCTGGCCCGCAGTCTGAAACGGCCAGTCCCCGGTGTCCGAGGGCAGGGGAGCGCGCCCTTGGAAAAGGGTAGGGGGCAAGCGGAGGCGGGGAACGCGCGCGCGGTGCTGACCTTTGCGTATCATCGTTACCACCCGGAGATGCTGGACTGGGTCGCCGGGGAGATCGTGGAGCTGGTGCAGGAGGGGGGTGTCCCTCCGGGGGAGATCGTCGTCCTGGCCCCATTTCTGACGGACGCGCTGCGGTTCTCGCTGGCCAACCGGCTGGCGCAAGGTGGGATCCCCAGCCGCTCCCACCGCCCCTCGCGGGCACTGCGCGAGGAGCCCGCCACGCATTGTCTGCTGACACTGGCGGCGATCGCCCACCCGGACTGGGGGATCTGCCCCAGCCGGTTTGACGTGGCCTACGCGCTGATGCAGGCGATCGATGGGATGGACCTGGTGCGCGCCCAGCTTCTGGCCGACATCGTGTACCGCATCCGCGGCGGCCGGCCCGCGCTGAGCTCGTTCGACCAGATCAACGCGGAGATGCAGGAGCGGTTGACGTTCGTGCTGGGCGGGCGGTACGAGCGGCTCCGCGCCTGGGTAGAGGCGTACCTCTCCGGTTCGGCTTCCCCCTCCGCTTCGGGGAGGACGTTGCCGGGGGGCTCAGAGCCATTCGATCATTTTCTGAGCCGGCTGTTTGGGGAGGTGCTTTCGCAGGAGGGGGGTGGGTTCCACCGCAACTACGACGCGGGCGCGGTGGCCACCAACTTGATCGAGTCGGTGCGGAAATTCCGCTGGGTGACGGGGGACGATTTTGTCGAAGATGGCGCGGAGGGGGCCAAACCGCTGGGACAGGAGTACATCGAGATGGTGCAGGACGGGGTCATCGCTGCCCAGTACATCCGTGCCTGGCGTCTGCAGCCGGAGGATGCGGTGCTGCTGGCCCCGGCGTACACGTTTTTGATGAGCAACCGCCCGGTCGACTTTCAGTTCTGGGTTAACGTCGGCGGCCGGGGCTGGTGGGAGCGGCTGTATCAGCCGCTCACGCATCCGTACGTGCTCAGCCGCCACTGGCCGCGGGAGGCGGTCTGGACCGACGCGGACGAGTACGAGACGCGGCAGGACGCGCTCCACCGCCTGACGCTGGGCCTGATCCGCCGCTGCCGGCGTGGAATCTACCTGGGGCTCAGCGAGCTGGGCGAGCAGGGCAACGAGCAGAAAGGCCCGTTCCTTCAGGCCATCCAGCGTCTCCTCCGCCGCTTACCCGCCGAGCGGGAGCGCTGACCGATTTGACGTTTCAGGTTCGCCATGGATTTCAAACCGCGCCCCAAGCAACAGGAGGTCCTGGACTACACCGATGGCAAGATGGGCGTCTCGGCCGTGCCCGGCAGCGGCAAGACGCTCACCCTCTCGGTCCTGGCCGCCCAACTGGTCGCCGGCGAGCAGCTTGAGGATGACCAGGAGGTGCTGGTGGTGACGCTGGTCAACTCGGCGGTGGACAACTTCGCCGCGCGGGTGGGCGACTTCGTCCAACGGCGCGGGTTGTTGCCGCACCTGGGCTACCGGGTGCGCACGCTGCACGGCCTGGCGCACGACATCGTTCGCGAGCGTCCGGCGCTGGTGGGGCTGGCCGACGACTTCCAGATCGTGGACGAACGGGCGGCGGACCAGATCCTGCAGGGGGCGAGCGAGGCCTGGCTGCGGGCGCATCCCGACGCCGCCGACGATTTTCTGGCGTTTGATCTGGACGAGGGGAAGCGGGAGTGGGTGCGGCGCGGCCAGTGGCCCGACCTGGTGACCAGCGTGGCGCGGAGCTACGTCCGGCAGGCGAAGGACTTCCAGCGGACGCCAGCCGAGCTTCGCGACCGGCTGGGCCGGTTCCTGCTGCCGCTGCCACTGGTCGAGATGGGCTGTGCCGTCTACGCCGACTATCAGCGCGCGTTGACCTACCAGGGGGCGGTCGATTTCGACGATCTGATCCGCCTGGCGCTGCGGGCGCTGCAGTTGGACCCGGATTTCCTGCAGCGGTTGCGCCAGCGCTGGCCGTTCATCCTGGAAGACGAGGCGCAGGACAGCAGCCGTCTGCAGGAGGAGATTCTGCGGCTCCTCGCCGGACCGGGCGGCAATTGGGTGCGCGTCGGTGATCCGAACCAGGCGATCTACGAGACGTTCACCACCGCCGACCCGATGTACCTGCGCTCGTTCCTGGAGGAGCCGGGGGTCGTGCCGCGCGAGTTGCCCAACTCCGGCCGTTCGACGCAGAGCATCATCGACCTGGCCAACGAGCTGATTGACTGGACTCGGGAAGCGCATCCGGTCACGGCGATCCGGGATGCGCTGGCACCGCCGCACATTGAGCCCGCTCCACCCGGCGACCCGCAACCCAATCCGGCCGACGATCCCAGCCAGGTGCACCTGGTGGGACGGAAGTTCAGCCCGGCTGCGGAGCTGGAGGCGGTGGTGGACTCACTGGCCAATTGGCTCCCGGAGCACGTGGACGCGACCGTCGCCGTGCTGGTGCCGCGCAACGGCCGCGGCTTTGAGGTGGTGGCCGAGTTGAAGAAGCGCGGCCTGCCAACGGTCGAGCTCCTGCGCTCGACGCGGGCCACCCGGGAGGCGGCCGGGGCGCTGGGCAACGTCGTGAACTACCTGGCCGACCCGGCTTCGCCGGTCAAATTGGCGACCGTCTACCGGGTCTGGCGGCGACACAGGGGGGAGGAGGACGAGTCCAAGGCGCAGGTCAAGCGGGTCGCCCGGTCTCTGCGCAGGTGCCAGCAGGTGGAGGATTTTCTGTGGCCGCGGGTGGACGGAGACTGGTTGGATAGCCTGGCGCTGGCCGACGAGTCCCCGGAGCTCCGTGAACGCCTGGTGGCCTTCCGCGATCTGGTCCGCCGGTGGCAGGGGGCGACGCTTCTGCCCATCGACCAACTGATCCTCACGCTGGCCCAGGACCTGTTCGACGAGCCGGCCGATTTGGCCATCGCCCACAAGCTGGCCGTCGTCCTGCGGCGGGCGAGCGAGGGCCATCCGGATTGGCAATTGCCGGAGCTGACCCAGGAGTTGGCGGTGATCGCCCGCAACGAGCGGCGCTTCCTCGGCCTGAGCGGTGACGACACCGGGTTCGATCCCGGCCGATACGAAGGGCAGGTGGTTGTGTCCACGGTGCACAAGGCCAAGGGGCTGGAGTGGGATCGGGTCTATCTGATGTCGGTGAACAACTACAATTTTCCCTCAGCCCTGGCCCACGATCGTTTCATCGCGGAGAGGTGGTTCGTGCGCGATGGCCTGAACCTGGAGGCGGAGGCGCTGGCCCAGTTGGAGGGCCTCCTTTCCGAGGACGGGGTCTACGAGGAGGGAGCGGCGACGATGGAGGCGCGGCTGGAGTACGCCGCCGAGCGGCTGCGGTTATTGTACGTCGGCATCACCCGCGCCAGGAAGGAACTGATCGTCACCTGGAATACGGGCCGGCGCGGCGACGGGCAACCAGCGGCGGCTTTTGTCGCACTGCAGACGTTCTGGGAGGGACGCGGTCCATGATGCTGCCTCCAGATTTCCAGTTCAGCCAGGGCAGTCTCCAGGACTACGTGGATTGCCCGCGCCGGTTCCAACTGCGCTATCTGCTGCGGCTGGCCTGGCCGGCGCTGGAGGCCGAGCCGGCGTTGGAGAACGAGCGCCATCTGCAGCAGGGGGCGGCGTTCCACCGTATGGTTCACCAGCACGGATTGGGCATCCCGGCGGAGCGCCTGTCGGGCACGGTGACCGACGATGATCTCCTGCGTTGGTGGCACAACTACCTGGCGCAGCCGCCGGCGGATCTGCCTGCGTCCCGCTATTGTGAGATCGTCCTGTCCGCCCCGATGAAGGGCCATCTTGGGGGTGGAGATGATCCCCGGGGCTACCGGCTGGTGGCCAAGTACGATCTCGTGGCGGTGGATCCGGGACGGCGCGCGGTGATCGTCGATTGGAAGACCTCCCGCCGGCGCCCCCAGCGCAGGTGGCTGGTCGAGCGGTTACAGACGAAGGTATATGCCTATCTGTTGGTCCGGGCGGGGTCCGATCTGAACGGCGGCGAAACGGTCCAGCCGGAGGGGGTGGAGATGGTCTACTGGTTCGCGAATTTCCCGAACGCCCCCGAGCGCCTGCCCTACAACGCCGCGCAGTACCGGGCGGATGAGGTCTACCTGGCGTCGCTGATCCAGAAGATTGAGGATGACGTCCAGCAATTGGGAGACGAGGACTTCCCGCTCACTGCGGAGGCGCGGCGCTGCAACTATTGTCCGTATCGATCCTTGTGCCAGCGCGGGGTCGGGGCGGGCGCGTTGGCCGGCTTCGAGGATGGTCAGGAGCCGCGGGATGAGGCCGATTCTGACTTTGACTTTGATCTCGACTTCGAGCAGATCGCGGAGGTGGCGTATTGAACCGCGATCGATGGTTTTCAGAGAGATGAACTGTGGGCGAATGGATCGAGCCTGAGGACGTCGCGGTGCCCGATGCGTTGCGATCCGCCATCGGCGGCCACCCGCTGGTGGCGAAGACGCTCGTCCGGCGCGGGTTCACCGAGGTCGAGCCGGCGCGAGCTTTTCTCGACCCGGACAGGTATCAGCCTGCGCCGCCGGCCGATCTGCCGAACCTGGTCACCGCGGTGGAGCGGCTCGAGCGGGCCATCCAGGAGGGGGAGACGATCTGCGTCTGGGGCGACTTCGACGTCGATGGTCAGACGGCGACGACGACGCTGGTTTCGACGCTGATGGACCTGGCGGACGGTCATGGGTCTGCGTCTGCGGTCACCTTCCACATCCCGAACCGGCAGACGGAATCCCACGGCGTCAATCTGCCGGTGCTGAAGCGGCTGATTGCGGAGGGGGTCGATCTGGTGCTGACCTGCGACACCGGCGTCACCGCCCACGCGCCGATTGCGTACGCTCAGGCACAGGGCGTGGACGTGATCGTCACCGACCATCACGATCTGCCACCGTCGCTGCCGGGTGCCTATGCCGTGGTGGATCCCAAGATGCTTCCGGCGACGCACCCACTGCGGCAGTTGCCGGGCGTGGGCTGCGCCTACAAGGTGGCCGAGGCGCTGTACGATCGCGCGGGCCGGCCGGGGGGCGTGCGCCAGTATCTGGACCTGGTGGCGTTGGGCATCGTGGCGGACGTGGCTGTGCAGACGGGGGACACGCGCTACCTGCTCCAGCGCGGGCTGGCGGCCCTGCGGCATACCTCGCGCCTGGGTCTGCAGGTGATAATGGATGTGGCCGAGCTCAACCCGGACTGGCTGACCGAGGAGCACATCGGTTTCGTCCTGGGGCCGCGCCTCAACGCGCTGGGCCGCCTGGCTGACGCCAGCGTCGCCGTCGAGCTCCTGACGACGCAGGATCTGGCGCGCGCCCGCATCCTGGCCACCGAACTGGAGGGCCTGAACGCGCGGCGGAAGCTGCTGTGCGATCAGGTGACGCAGGCGGCGTTGGCGCAGATCGAACGGGAGCCTGCGCTGCTGGAGTACGGGGCGCTGGTGCTGAGCCACCCGTCGTGGCCGGCGGGCGTCATCGGCATCGTCGCCGGGCGCCTGGCCGAGCGGTACCAGCGGCCGGCTGTCCTCATCGCCACGCCGCCCGACGAGCTGGGCCGGGGGTCGGCCCGCTCCGTGCCGGGTTGCGACATCAGCGCCGCGATCGCTGCCCACGGGGATATGCTGGAGAGTTTCGGCGGCCATCCCATGGCCGCCGGGATGGCCATCGATCCCGAGCGGATTCCGGAGTTCCGGCGGGCGCTGTCGGGCACGGTGAGCGAGATGCTGGAGGACTCTGAGGGTTCCGGAAAATCCTTAGGGTCTCTGCAGGTGGATGCCTACGTGAGGCTGGCCGATCTGTCGCTCGACCTGGTGGGGGAGCTGGAGCGGTTGGCGCCTTTCGGGCTGGGCAACCCGCCGCTGACGCTGGCCAGCAGGGGGTTGGTGTTGAAGAGCCGCAGCCTGGTGGGACGCACCGGCGAGCACCTGCAGGTGATCGTGGAGGACGAGGAGGGGACGGCGCAGCCGGTGATCTGGTGGCAGGGGGCCGGGTCAGCGCTCCCGGAAGGGCGCTTTGACCTGGCCTACGCCGTACGGGCCAGCGACTACCGCGGCCAGCGGACGGTGCAGGTGGAGTGGGTGGACGCTCGCCCGATTGAGTCCCCCGCCGTGGCACTGCGTCCGGAGCGGCCGCGCATCGAAGTGGTGGACCAGCGGGGGGTACCGGATCCTCACGGGAGTCTGCGGCGCCTGATGGTCCAGGAGGACGTACAGGTGTGGGGCGAGGCCGAGGCCAAGGCAGAGATTGCAGGCCAGGACCGGTATGAACTGGAGCGGTCGAGAACGCTCGTCATCTGGACTGCGCCACCCGGCCCCGGCGAGTTGCGGGCTGCGTTGGAGAGCGTTTCGCCGGAGAAGGTCTATCTCTTTGGCGTAGATCCTGGCCTGGGCCGGCCGGAGCAGTTCCTGAAGCGTTTGGCCGGTTTGGTCAAGCGGGCACTGAATGCGAACCAGGGGCAAGTCGACGTCTGCACGTTGGCCGCAGCTACGGCGCAGCGAGAGCCGACCGTGCGGGCCGGTTTGGCCTGGCTCGAGGCACGGGGGCACATCGCTATCCTTGAGGAGGACGGCGACGTGGTGCACCTGGCCGCGGGAAGCCGGGCAGCGAGTGGTGACCTGGAGCGGATCAGGACTGAACTGAATGCATTGATCGAGGAGACGGCGGCCTATCGGGCCTACTTCATCCGGGCGGCGTCGGAGCAACTGGTGTAGCACTACAGGCCAGTTCGTGACAAATTGGCAAGTTTCACCACCTGTGCTAAAATAACGACTGTACTCCGATAACACCGGTGGGCGGGCAGCACGCAGCGTGTGAGGTGAGTGATTTGGGAACCGAACCCCAAACCCGTCGGCGCTTCCGGGACGGGACATCCCCACAGACCTGGATTGTCGCGGCGGTGCTCGCCGCGACGATGGTGGTCCTGATCCTGGCTGTATTCCTGGCCTGGCGCACGGCGACCATCCCATTCCCCGGCCTGTTTACCGAGCCCACACTTGTCGTCAACGGTGTGGGGAATGATGCCTGGACCGGTTACGTGGCCGGGCTGGACATCCCCGATCATCTTATCGCGTTCGATGGCCGGCTTCTGCAAAGCACCACGGCGTTGATGCGCGCGCTTTCGCAACACCAGCCCGGTGACGTGGTCACGTTGACGGCCCGAGGAGATGACGGGACAGTGCGCGACGTCCAAGTACGGTTGGAGCCCTTCCCCCTGGTAGAGTTCTTCAGCTTCTTCATTCTGCCCTACGTCGTGGGGCTGATTTACCTGGGGATCGGGATTTGGGTCTTCTTGGAGCGGCGGCGCGAGGCGGCTGGACAGGTCTTCGGGTTGGTATGTGCTGTGTTCGCCCTCGGTCTAGGCCTGCTGTTCGACGTTTACACGACGCATTGGTTCCCTCGCGTGTGGATCACGGCGATCTCACTGACCGGCAGCGTTCTCGCTCACCTGGCGTTGGTGTTTCCACAGAAGGCACGGTTCATTGAGCGGATGCCATTGCTGTGTTATCTGCCATACGTGCCCGGTGTGATCATTGCTGTCATCAATCAGTTCACCATTTTGAATCTGGATGCCGCCACGGCATACTTTGACACCTGGTTTGCAGCTTTCATGTTCGTGGGTGTGGGCTTTGTTGCCTTTATGGCGATTATGGCCTATCGGAGCCGGCATTCTCAATCGCCGATCGTTCAAGCTCAGGCCCGTACGATCCTATGGGGCAGCCTGGTGGCCTTTGGTCCGATCGTGGCCTGGTTTGTCATCTTCCGTTTCGTGCCGATGGCCTTTCCCCCGGTGCTTCTGCTGCCCTGGCTAATCCTGTTCCCTCTGTCAGTCGCGTACGCGATCCTGCGCTACCACCTTTTCGACAGCAAACTGATCGTCAGCCGGGGTATCGGGTATGCGCTGCTGAGTGTCACGGTCGTCGCCACATACTTACTCGTGCTCTACCTGATCAGCCTGTTGTTTGACGTGACACTGCAAGCCAGCAATCCGGCTGTCCTGGGCGTCTTTGTTCTTCTGCTGGCGCTGCTCCTCAACCCTGCGCGCGTGCGCCTGCAGCGCGTGTTGGATCAGTTATTCATGCGCGAAGCGGTCGACCATCGCCAGGTCATCCGTCGCTTCGTCAGCCGGCTGGCCGAAACGACGGGATTGTCATCGGTGCTGCAGGTTCTCGATGAAGCACTGGAGACGGGCTGGAGCTTGCAGTTCGCCGCATTGTTTCTATACGATCCCAATATCGCGCGCTACGTACCGCATGCCATCGGGAGCCGGCCGTTTCCGTCCGTGAACTTCGCGCGGGATGGCCAGGTGGCGCATCAAATGCTTCAGCGACGCGAAAGCGTCTACGTTTATCTGGATCGTCCTCTCCCACCTGAGTTGTCAAACGAGAGGGAGGCGTTGGATGCCTTGCGTCCGGGGCTCTTCATCCCGGCTTCGGGCCATGGCTGGTTGGTGCTGGGTCCCAGGCGCAGTGGAGGGCCGTTCTCCTCAGAGGACCTGGCCACATTGGAGACGCTGGGCTCCCAGGTGGCGGTAGCCCTGGAAAAGGCCCGTCTCTTCAGCGATCTGGAGCGCAGGATGAAAGAGGTGGACGTCCTGCGCTGGGTGGGGCAGGCAGTCAACTTCACGATGGAAGTGGATGATTTGATGGAGTTGATCTATGCGCAGACCAGCCGCGTGCTCGATACCCGAAACTTCTACATCGCGCTGTACAACCCGGACAAGCATGCACTCCACTTCGCGTTCTACGTAGAGAATGGCGAACGATTGTATCGGGACGACGAATGGGCAGTGGGGGCGGGCCTGACCGGGTGGATCGTGCGCAGGGGCCGGCCGATTGTGACAGAGGACTATACCCGCGAATGCCTGCGCCGGGGGATCAAGCCGGGGGGGGCGCCGGGACGGGCCTGGATGGGGGTGCCACTCAACGCGGGCGACCAGGTCATCGGGGTTATGAACATATCCAGTTTTGACCCTGGCATGACCTACACCGACGAGCAGGTGGAGTTCTTCTCCGCCATTGCAGATCAGGCAGCCGCCATCCTGGACAAAGCCCGTCTGTATCGGGAGATGGAGGAACGGGCCCAGCAACTGGCTGCACTCAACGAGGTGGGCAGCGTCATCACGTCCACGTTGGATTTGCAGGCGGTGCTGGATTTGATCACGGGCAAGGCCGTCGAACTGCTCCAGGCGGAGGCCGGGTCGCTGGTGCTGGTGAATCAGGATACCGGCGAACTGGTCTTCGAGTTCACCGCCGGTCCGGGCTCCTCCAATCTGGTGGGCACGCGCCTGCCGCCAGGCACCGGGGTCGTGGGGGCAGTCGTTGACGAAGGCAAGCCTGTGATCATCCGAGACGCACAGGTCGACCAGCGCTGGTATCAGGGTCTCGATGCCAGTTCCAGCTTCAGCACCCACTCGATAATCGCCGTGCCGATGACCAGCCGGGGCCGTACGATCGGTGTGATCGAACTGCTGAACCGGCGTGATGGCGTGCCGTTTGACGAGGACGACGAACGGTTGTTGACGGCGTTTGCGGCCAACGCGGCGGTCTCCATAGAGAACGCGCGGCTGTTCACCCAGACCGATCAGGCTCTCGCTGCGCGGGTGGAGGAGCTCTCGATGATGCAGCGGATTGATCGGGAACTCAACACCTCCCTGGACTACGATCGGGTGATGAATCTGACGCTCGATTGGGCGCTGCGGATGACGGAGACGGAAGTCGGACTGGTGGCGGTTGTCGTGGAGACCGAGGACAGTGGGCGCGGGTTGCGCTTCCTGGCGAGCCGGGGTTATCCGGAGGAACAGGTCGCCGGTTACGAGGGAAAGCTGTGGCCGCTGGATCAGGGGATCATCGGGCGGGTGGTGCGGACGGGCGTGCCTGAGCTGATCGATGACGTGGCAAGTGATTCCGATTACGCGCCAGTGGCTCCGGATATGGCGGCTCAGTTGACGGTGCCTATCCGGTGGAAGGAACAGATCATCGGTGTCATCGCGCTCGAGTGTTCCCAGCAGGACAGTCTGAGCTTGGAAGCGCTGGAGCTCGTCATCCGCCTGGCGGATCACGCAGCCATCGCTATTGAGAACGCTCGGCTCTTCGGTCAGTTGCGCCAGGCCAATGCAGCAAAGACGGAATTCATCTCTTTTGTCTCCCACGAGCTCAAGCAGCCGATGACCTCAATCAAGGGCTACACCGATTTGCTGGTCAAGGGAGCAGCGGGGGAGCTGACGGATGCGCAGCGCGGGTTCCTCGAGACCGTGCTTTCGAACGCCGATCGTATGAACAAGTTGGTGAGCGATCTGTTGGACATCTCACGCATCGAAAGCGGCCGCATGCGTCTGGAGTTTGCCGACGTGTCGATTGGGCAGGTGATTGAGGATGCATTGCGTACCATCCGCAGGCAGATTGAGAGCAAGAAACAAACGTTGGGGGTGAGTGTGCCGCCCGATCTGCCCACAGTCTGGGGCGATCGAGACCGGTTCGTGCAGATCCTGACCAACCTGGTGAGCAACGCCCACAAGTACACACCCGAGGGAGGGGGCATCATCGTCCGCGCTCAACCGTGGGTGGATGGGCAGCAGGCCGAGGGGAACGGGGCGTTTGTGCTGTGCTCGGTGTCGGACACCGGCATTGGGATCAAGCCTGAAGATCAGGATCGACTGTTCACGAAGTACTTTCGTGCGGACGATCCTGCCGTGCACAGCGTGGCTGGCACCGGGCTGGGGTTGATCATCACCAAGAGCCTGGTGGAGCTTCACGGGGGCGAACTGTGGTTCGAGAGCGAATGGGGGAAAGGGACTACGTTCTCGTTTACCATACCCGTATTGGAGCAGGAGATGCAGGCAGACCAGTCCCCGGATGGGTAACCGGGCTGTTCGTCTGCAGATATTCCTATCTACGGTTCCTGGAAACGGGCCTCCAGTTGTTCCAGTAGTTCTGCCGCTTCAACCAGCTTGTCCAGCGGGTTTTCCTTGCCCCTGAAGTACCGGTAATCGCACGGCATTACGTCGAGCGTCTGCACCAGGTCGTTCTGGCGGTCTCGGACCGCCCCCTCGCTGACGCCGTAGAGCTGTGCAATCTCCCGTCGCTTGACCGGGTGCAGGTTGACTTTGCGCACAGTGTAGTCCAGGGCTGCTGCCCAGGTCTCTGGCTTGCGCACGATGAGCGGCTTGCGGCCGAGCGTGATTCGATATTCCAGCCAGACCTGGATGGCAGCACCGATTTCTTCAATCGGCATCGCGGCCGCCTTCATTTTGTCTGTGAGCAACCGTTCTACATCGTCCATTCCACTGCCGAAGAGTTGCTCGAACCGGTTGGTCAGCGGCGAGTCCGGTTCCAGTCGCATGAAGTCGGCCAGCGCCTGCAATGCCTGATCGAAATCACCACTGCGGGCCAATGCCTGCGCCAGTTTCAGCAGGTGCTCCGGGTCGTCGGGGGCAAGATCAACGGCGGCCTGGAAGCACTGGATCGCCTGATCTACGTCCCATTCGCGGTAGGCCGCGAGGCCTTGCTTCTCGTACTCTTTTACCTTGCTGCGGTTGGGTGTTTTCTTTGTGGTCATTGCGGTTGGATTATAACATAGTCATCAAAGATGGGCAACGCCAGCGTGATAGGCCCACAGCCTTTTGCAAATCCTTTGCCCATGATATAATCTCGCCAGTTCTGAGCGCCGGGGTTCTTGTGTGTAGGCGGGAGCCAATGATGAGAAAAAGTTGTCGCCTGGGCAGTTGTTTGATTGTGGTTGTGCTAGCGGTGCTGGCCTCTGCGTGCACGGACGGTGGCGATACGGACTTGCCTTTTCAGGACGATTTCAGTGATCCGCGCAGCGGGTGGGGCGTGGATCAACGCGATCGATTCGAGCGGGGCTATGCTGAAGGTGAGTACTTCGTCGAATTGCGCGCGCCCAATTGGTTCGCATGGGCCAACCCGGGCTTGCGACTGGGCGACGCCCGCGTTGAGACAAATGTCTATCTGGCCTCTGGTTCGCCAAACAATCATTCCGGCATCCTGTGCCGCTACGTGGACCCGGGCAACTTCTACTATTTCGCCATCAGCACCGATGGCTACTACGCGATTTTCAAGCGTGTGGACAGCGGCGGTCTTGAAGTGCTCACCGGTGGTGGAAAAGGAATGGTCTCGTCTCCGTCTATCAAGACCGGTGGGCAGGTCAACCGTGTTATTGCTGTCTGCCAGGGGAACCAACTGAGCCTCACCGTGAATGGTGAGCTGCTGGAGACCGTCACCGACGACACGCACGTGCAGGGCGACGTGGGGATCGGGGCTGGAAGTGGGCCGGAAGGTGACGTTGGGGTTCGTTTCGACGATTTCCTCGTTACTCGGCCCTAGGTCGTGGATCGAATTGGGCGATCGGAAAAGAGTGTATCGGAGCGGATGGGCGTATGCCAGGCATGAATAGACAGAGTTTTATCCTCATTGTGTTGGTGGCGTTGCTCTTGTCGTCTGTCGCGTGTGAGGGGGGGCAAGCGCCCACGTCCGGCGATTTCACGGACGATTTTTCCGATCCTGCCAGCGGCTGGGAGGCCGAGTCAGATTCCTCCGCAGAGGTTGGGTATCATGAGGGCTCGATGCGCGTCTTGGTCGCGTTGCCCAACTGCCTCGCCTGGGCCTCGGCCGGGCGCAATTTCTCTGATTTTCACCTCACCGTTGAGGCGTCCCAGGTTGCTGGACCTGACGACAATGAGTACGGAGTGTTGGTGCGGATGCAGGATGCCGATCATTTCTACCGCTTCTCGATCAGTGGAGATGGTTACTACCTGGTGAATAAGTACGATGGTGAGGAATGGACGGTGCTGAGCGACGATTGGAGCCCGTCGGATGCCATCCATCGAGGGGCGGCGACGAACGTCCTGGAGGTTATCTGCCAGGGTGCGACGATGACCTTTCGCGTCAACGACGTGCAGTTGGTGCAGGTCGAGGATCGAGATTACTCCCAAGGTGACATTGGCCTGTACGCTGGATCGTTTTTCGACTCCGGCGTAGAGGTGCATTTTGATAATTTAGTGGTCACGGGACTTTAGAAGTTGTTTGGCGATGAACGTCTATTTGGAGAGCCTGGGTTGCCGCCTCAACCAGAGCGAACTGGAGAGCTTGGCCCTCCAGTTTGTAGCGGCGGGCCACGCGGTCGTGGACGACCCCGTCCAGGCTGACGTCTGCGTCCTCAATACCTGCGCCGTCACGGCCGAGGCGGAACGGAAGTCTCGCCATCGCGTCAGGGTGCTGGCGCGTGCCAATTCACACGTCCGCGTTGCTGTCGTCGGCTGCTTCGCGACGCTGGCACTTGAGGGATGTGCTGCCCTGCCCGGCGTGGCCTGGGTCGTGCCCAACGTGGACAAGGATCGGACGGTGGAGATTGTGACCTGTTCGTCTCACGCCGCCTCACTACCCCCTTTCCGCTCCCAATTCGGGAGGATAGAGGATGGCAGGGGGGTGGAGGCGCTCCTTCACACCCGGGCATTTGTGAAAGTTCAGGATGGCTGTGACAATCACTGCACGTATTGCATTGTGCGCCGGTTGAGAGGTGCTGGTCGCAGCCGGCCCGTGGCCGACGTGGTAGCCGAGGTACAAGCGCTCGTCGAGGCCGGTTGCCAGGAAGCGGTTCTAACCGGTGTGAATCTGGGTTCCTACGGCCGTGACCTGGCAATGGGCTGCGACCTGCGCACGTTGGTCGAGGCATTGTTGTCTGGCACCGACCTGCCCCGCCTGCGGTTCTCCTCGTTGGAACCCTGGGATCTGGACCAGGCCTTCCTGCAACTGTGGGAGGATCCACGTCTGTGCCGCCAGCTTCACCTGCCGTTGCAGGCCGGGTACGACGCGACGCTGCGTCGGATGGGGCGTCCGATCACGACGGACAGGTTCGCGCGGTTGGTGGAGGCCGCTCGCGCAACCATCGCGGATCTTGCCGTGACCACCGACGTCATCGTCGGCTTCCCCGGCGAGGATGAGTCTGCCTTTCGTGCCAGCTATGAATTCGTGGCGGCGATGGAGTTTGCACGCTTACACGTCTTCCGCTATTCTCCCCGGCCGGGCACAGCCGCTGTCCGTCTGCCCGACCAGGTATCCCACGAGGTCAGCCGGGGGCGCGCCCGCGCGATGCGTGAATTGGGCTCCCGGCAAGCGCACAGCTTTCGCCAGCGGTTTGTGGGACGGGAGATGGCGGTTCTTTGGGAGCGACGCCGGCGCGATCGCCTGTGGGCCGGTCTGACCGACAACTACCTGCGGGTTGTCACACGGGCGGCGGATCCATTGCGCAACCGGCTCACGGCAACGCGACTGGTTGCCTTGCAAAACGGATATATAGTTGGCGAGGTGGTTGAATGAGAACGTGTATCTTCTGCCGCATCGTGCGCGGAGAAGCACCAGCCCGTATCGTCTATCAGGACGAGGACGTGACCGCTTTCCACGATCTTCACCCTCGTGCCCCCGTCCATATTTTGATCGTTCCCAATCGGCACATCGTCGGCGTGGCCGGGGTGGAGCCGGAGGACGGGGCGCTACTGGGGAAGTTGTTTCTCGTCGCCCGACGAGTGGCGGAAGAGGAAGGTGTCGTCGATGGGTATCGCCTGGTGGTTAACAATGGCCGCCGGGCGGGTCAATCGGTGTTTCACCTGCACGTTCATCTGCTTGGCGGACGGCCGCTGAGTTGGCCGCCCGGGTAATCTTCTTCTATGAGGGGAGGAAAGGAGAGAGACTATGCTAGTTAAAGATCGAATGACTCCCAATCCTGTTACGATCACGGTCAACACCAGTCTCAAGGAGGCATTGGACCTCGTGCGCAGCAAGCCGTTCCGCCACCTGCCCGTGTTGGACGAGGACGACAAACTCGTGGGCATCGTGACGGAGAAGAGCCTGGTCTATGCGTCTCCGACGCCTACGACTACACTGAGCGTCTTCGAAGTGGACTACATCCTTTCGCGAACGAAGGTCGGTCAGGTCATACAGGGGCCGGTCATCACCGTGGAGCCGGATTTACCCATCGAAGAGGCCGCCCGGGTGATGATTGACCAACGTATCGGATGCCTGCCCGTCGTCGAGGACGAGAAGTTGGTGGGAATCATCAGCGATACGGATATCTTCCGCGTTTTCGTCGAGGGGTTGGGAGGCGGACATCCCTCACTACGTATCACAGTGGTCGTTGCGGAGGAAGTGGGCAGCCTGGCGCGGGTGACGAGTCGTGTTGCGGCTCTGGGTGGTAACATTCACTCGTTGGGCATGTTCTGGGGCGAAAGGCCGGACGATCGGGTGGTCGCCTTCCGGCTGGAGGGTGTGGATCGGGAGACGGCAGTGCAGGCGCTGAAGGCGGATGGCATCGAGGTCGTGCACGTGTGGGAGCCACTTGCTTGACAAGTGGTCCGTGCGCGGTTATAATGGCCCGCAAGTGAAGAACCGGCCAAGGCCGGGGATAGAAGGGGGGGAAGCAGGTGACCCAGGTTACGATTGAGCAAGGCGAGTCCTTCGATTCCTTGTTGAGACGGTTCAACAAGAAAGTGCAGCGTGACCGCGTGATGTCGGAGGCGCGCCGTCGTCGTTTCTTTGAGAAGCCGAGCGTCGTTCGTAAGCGCAAGAAGGCAGCCAAGTTGCGCAAGAGCCGCCGGCAGACAGCCAAAGATCGCCAGAGCTATCGGTAGCGAAGCCGCTGCCAGGTGGATCTGCCTATGAGCCTGAGACAACAGTTGCAGGATGATCTTAAGGATGCGCTTCGCGCTCACGATGAGCGCCGCAAGTCCGTCATCCGCATGGCGTTGGCTGCCATTGTCAATGCGGAGATCGAACACGGTGGCGATCTAGACGACGCGGACGTGATTGCGGTCCTACAGAAGGATGCACGACAGCGACAGGACACGATAGCCGAACTGAAGGATCTGGATCGGCCGGATCTCCTCGCCGAAGAGGAAGCAAAACTGGAGATCCTGGAGGGGTATCTTCCCAGGCTTCTCTCGCGTGAGGAGATCGCTGAGGAGGCTCGGCAGGTCATTGCGGAAGTCGGGGCGACTGGGATGAAAGAGATGGGCCCGGTGATGCGCCAGATGATGTCCAGACTCAAGGGGCGTGCCGATGGTCGGGTTGTGAACGAAGTCGTGCGTGAGCTGTTGGCTGGATAGGCATCGCTCATAGAGCGTGTGTCATACGGACGTATGGGAGGGAGCGCTGCGCGTGCTCCCTTCTTTCACTATTAACCGATGAGTAAGTACGCAACCGATGCCAGGGGGGGGAGAGAAAAGTCTGTGCCCCGTCGGGCAGGTCGTCGCTGGTGGGCCTGGTTACGCCTGGTCTTGCTGGGAACGGTGCTGGCAGGAGTGACCGGCGTGGTGATGGTCCTGCCGTTGCTCCCCACCGGCCGGGTGGTGCTGGAAGAGGGGGACATCGCGCCCGAGGATATCCGTGTCCCGCGCAGCGTGACGTATGAGAGCACGATCCTGCGCGCAAGGGCGGAGGATCAGGCTGTGTCCCGGGTCCAACCGGTCTATACACTTCCCGACCCTGCACTGGCTCGCCAACAACTCGATCGTGCCCGTCAGGTACTGGATTACCTGGGATCGGTACGTGCCGACACGTTGGCGTCCTATGCCCAGGAGCGGGCCTGGATTTTGGCCGTTCCTGAACTGGCAGACCTTTCGCTGGAGACACTCGACGTGCTCCTGTCCCTTTCTGATGAGAGTTGGGATCGGGTCCAACTGGAGACGCTGGCCGTGATTGACCAGGCTATGCGCCGTGAGATCCGCGAAGGGCATCTGGGCGACGCTGTCGAGGGTGTGCCGGCCCTGGTCAGTCTAGACCTCTCGACCGAGGAGACCACTGTCACGGTCGCGCTCGTGCGGCACTTTCTAATCCCCAATTCTTTTCTCAACCCTACGGCAACGGCAGAGGCCCGGGACCGGGCGCGTGAGGAAGTAGAGCCTGTGCTGCGTCCTCTCAAAGCTGGGCAGATCATCGTGCGGGAGGGGGACCGGGTGGAGCCCCTGGATCTGGAGACACTGGATCAACTGGGGCTGCGGCAGCCGCAGGTGGAGTGGACCGATCTGACGGGCGCCGGCCTTCTAGCCGTATTGATCACCCTGCTCCTATTCTTCTACCTGGCACGCTTTCAGTCGGAAGTGCTGTGGAACGGGCAGCAGCTCTTCCTCCTGATTTTGTTGACATCTTTGTCCGTGTTGGGGGCTGCACTCATGGCGCCCGGTGGTCTGGTGTTGCGGTATCTGGCTCCTGCCCCGGCGTTGGCGATACTGGCCTCGGCTGCTCTAGGGCCACACGCGGGTATGGCGACTGCGGTCTTCCTGGGCGGCGTCGTCGGTGTCATCGCCGACAACTCCCTGGAGATGGCTGCCTATACGACGTTGGGGGGGCTGGCGGCTGCGCTGTCGCTCGGGCGGGTTGAGCGGATCGGCGCTCTCTTTCGCGCCGGGGCATTTGCTTCGCTGATCCACGTGGCCGTCGTGGCTGTCTTTCACCTGCCGGAGGGAGCTACTCAGCCTGGGGATTTGCTGGTCACGGCGCTGAGCGGCACGCTCAACGGAGGGCTGGCAGCCAGCCTGGCGCTGGGGGGGCTGTTCTTGATTGGCCCTATGTTCGATATCACGACCACGATGCGACTCATCGAACTCAGCCGGCCTGACAATCCGTTGTTGCAGCGCCTTCTGCGTGAAGCGCCAGCCACGTATCACCACAGCTTGATGGTTGCAAACCTGGCTGAACAAGCAGCCGAGCGTATCGGTGCCGATGCTTTGCTCACGCGTGTGGGGGCGTATTACCACGACGTTGGGAAGATCGCTCGACCGTACTTCTTCACCGAGAATCAGGCTGAAGGTGTGAATCCACACGACCGACTCGATCCACACACGAGTGCTGACGTGATCATTACTCACGTCAAGGATGGCCTGGAACTTGCGCGGCGCTATCGGCTGCCGCGTCGGGTGCGTGCTTTCATCCCGGAGCACCACGGCACCAATTGGGTCAGCTTCTTCTACAACAAAGCAGTAGAAGTGGCAGGCGACGTCTCGTTGGTTGATGAGGGCGATTTTCGGCACCAGGGGCCCAAGCCTCAGAGCCGGGAGACAGCTCTGGTCATGTTGGCCGATAGCTGCGAAGCGGCAGTGCGGTCTACGCGTCCCACTACGGCCGATGAGTTGGCGGAGGTGGTCAATCGTGTCATAGACGGGCGTGTGGACGACGGTCAACTGACCGAGTGCGAGATGACTCTGCGCGACCTTCAGATTGTCCGTGAGACCTTTGTCTCTGCATTGAAGGGTGCATTTCACCCGCGCGTCAAGTATCCAGAATCGGAGAAGAAGACCGACAATTGAGAGCCAGATTCAGATCAGCAAAGCCGTCCCATAGCGTAGAAGTCCAAATCGGCGAGCAGTTCCAGAGCCAGGTTCAACCGAAATTGCTCCGTGAGGCTGCTCAGGCGACCTTGATCCACCAACGGGTGGAGGGGCCGTGCGAGTTGGCTGTGGTTGTGACCGGGGATGAAACGCTGCACGAACTCAATCTCCGTCATCGGAACGTGGATGCGGCGACCGACGTGTTGGCCTTCCCAGATGAGACCCACGGGCCGTTCGTCGCTGCGCCGGGTTTGCCACGCTATCTGGGGGATGTGGTCATCTCGTTCCATCGTGCTGAGGCTCAGGCATCTACGGCCGGCCACGACGTGCGGGCGGAACTGCAACTGCTGGTCGTGCATGGGGTCCTGCATTTGTTGGGATACGATGACTTGGCGGAGGATGAGCGAGTGCAGATGTGGGCCACCCAGGCCGAGATCCTCCAGGTTCTGGGAGTCGATGTGCATCTCCCCACATAATGGGCCAGGCCATGCGCAGCCGGAATATCTTTGAGAGTTTCCGTTTCGCCTTTTCAGGTTTGTGGTATGCTTTGCGGACCCAGCGTAACACGCGTATCCACCTGACTATAGCGGCGGCCGTGGTGGCGCTGGGGATCTACCTGGAACTCTCATTTTTGCATTGGGCGGTGCTGACGCTGACCATTGGCTTCGTGCTCGTGAGCGAGATGTTGAACACGGTTGCGGAGACGCTGGTCGATCTGGTGAGTCCGGGCTACCATCCGTTGGCAAAGGTCATCAAGGACGTGACTGCAGGAGCCGTGCTACTGGCAGCCCTAGTGTCCGTGGTGGTTGGCCTGCTGCTGCTCGGCCCACCGTTGTGGGAGCGAATTCTGGAAAACTGAGCTACAAGAGGCTCAGACTATGGCTTTGCAGACAAAGCGTCTTTGCAGAATAAGTGGCTTTGCAGACAAAGCGTCTTTGCAGAATAAGTGGCTTTGCAGACAAAGTGGCTTTGCGGACAAAGCGGCTTTGTTTATGAAGCTGGGAAGTTGTCTTTGCACAACTACTACGTTTTGGAGGAAAGTGTCATCGAATGAACGTGCATCAGCCTGTTTATCTGACGTCTGAGGGAATGGAGAAACTACGCCAGGAATTGGATCACTTGATCAAAGTGAAGCGGCCTGCGCTGGCCAATCGGCTGCACAAAGCGATTCAGCAGGGGGATCTTTCAGAGAACGCCGACTACATCGCTGCAAAGGAAGAGCAGGGTTTCCTGGAGGGACGGATCCAGCAGGTCGAAGTGATGTTGCGGAACGCGGTTATCATTGCGGAGAATATCTCCAGCGATCAGGTTGTCCTGGGCAGCACCGTTACCGTTGTTGAGGAAGGATTCGACGAGTCGGAAACGTTTCGTATCGTCGGGCCGGCCGAGGCAGATCCTACCAACGGCAGGGTGTCCGACGAATCACCGCTCGGCCGGTCGTTGCTGGGCCATGGTGTCGGGGACACGATCACCATTGAGGCTCCAGCAGGGCAGATCGCCTTTCGAATCGTTGCAATCGAGTGAACCTGGTAGAAAGAAATTGGCGGCGCTGGTCAGGCGCTGCGGCCGGTGAGTAGTTTTCAAATGCCTCTTCTGGAGATCCACGACCTTCGCAAGTCCTATCCCGACGGCTGGATGCTGCAGGACGTCAGTTTCAGCGTTGTGAAAAGCGAAAACCTGTGTCTGCTCGGTCCCTCTGGGTGTGGCAAGACGACGCTTCTGCGGCTCGTCGCCGGCCTGGAGATGCCCGATGGCGGTCAGGTGTTGGTGGATGGTGAGGACGTGACGCACGTGGCGCCCCACCTGCGTGGCTTTGGATTGATGTTTCAGGAGTACGCGCTATTTCCGCACAAAGACGTGTTTGGCAACGTCGCCTTCGGATTGCGGATGCAGCGGCTGGATCGCGAGAGGGTCGCAGCGCGAGTGGCCGAAGTGCTGGAACTGGTTGGACTGGCGGGCTTTGAGCATCGAAACGTCAACTTGCTCTCCGGTGGGGAACGACAGCGGGTGGCATTGGCCCGCAGTCTGGCACCGCAGCCATCCTTGCTGATGCTCGACGAGCCGTTGGGGGCGTTGGACCGGGCGCTGCGAGAGCGGTTGATGGACGAATTGCCTGGTATCCTACGTCAGGCTGGCGCGACCGCTATCACCGTCACGCATGACCAAGAGGAGGCCTTCGCGATTGCAGACCGGGTGGTGTTGATGCAGGCCGGGCGGGTGGTGCAGGTGGGGACACCCGAGGATGTCTACCGGCGGCCCGCCTCGGCCTGGGCCGCTGAGTTTCTGGGACTGACCAACTTGCTGGACGCCCGCGTACTGAGGCCAGGGCAGGTTGAAACGGCGGTTGGTGCGCTGGAGATTGGTGAGCTGGGATCTGACATTGCAGACGCGACGTCGGAAGCCAAACTGTTGGTTCGACCCGAGGCGGCGAGGTTAGACCCTCCCGGCCCCAACCGATTGGTTGGCGTGGTGGTAGAGCACTCCTTCCGCGGTGAATATTGCCGGTTGAGCGTTCGCCACGCTGGTGGGGTCGAGCTGACGTTTACCTTTCCCTCCAGCGTCGCTCTGCCTGCTCTCGGCGAGTCGATTACCCTCTTTCTGGCGCCACAGGCGATGATACTGCTGCCGCAGGTCTGAGGCTTCGCGTGCAAAGCGGCTTTGCGGGCAACCTAGCCCGTAAAGCTGGGGATTTGCCTCTGGATACATTGTGAGCGTCTGGTCGGGCCGATCCTGGGATTGAAGCGGGTGTGGCGATCTCTAGATCATGGCTTGTGGTCGTACGGCAGCCCGGATCTCGCGTACCAATTGAGGCGTGTCGATGTCCTTGAGGACGTAGTTCATAGCACCGATGATTTGAGCGGCCGTCTGCTCCTCTGCATCGACGTAGGAGGTAAGGACGATGACGCTTGTATTGGGGCACTCGTGGGTCAATCGACGTAGTGCGTCTAAGCCCTGACCGTCAGCACGCTTGGTCTCCAAGAGCACGACGTCGGGCTTGAGCCGCACTGCATCCCGCAAGCCGGTTCTCCAGCAGCCGGTGCAGCCAACGACTTCAAGCTCGGCGGCTTCACGCAGTCGAGCTTCAAGGGCCTCGCGTACTACGTCGTGGTCGTCAATAATCAGCAGTCGCGCTGGTGCCATTTCCGGTCGGTTTCCTTCCTCCTGCCACTTTTTATCAGTATAGCCAAGGCCCCAGGTATGCGTTAGTGTCATCCGTACTCGATTTCTCCTGACGTTTGTACCCACCGTTTGTGTCCGGTAGTAGCGGCAGGTATGGAAACCTGCCCTACGTGGTTGGGGGGAAGGGGCGGCAGGTGTGGAAACCTGCCTTACGTGGGGGCAAGACAGAGCGCCTCACAGTGTGTCGGTAGTCAGCCGTTCGTGTGGATTGACGATCTTCTTTCACTGTGGTATTCTTTTGTTTGATGAGCAGAAAAGAGCCGATCAGAGGGGTGGGCTTGCTTTCGGGCGGGCTTGATAGTATCTTGGCCGTGCGGGTCCTGCTTGAGCAGGGTATTGAGGTCACCGCGCTGCATATGCGCACGGGTTTCTCCTTCGTCGAGCGAGATCGCGCGGTGGGGAAGGAGCCTGTCCAGCCTTCCGACGCAGAACGGGCGGCTGCAATGCTGGGGGTTCCTCTACAAGAGATCGACATCTCCGATGAGTACTTGCCACTGGTGCTTCAACCGCGCTATGGCTACGGCTCCGGGATGAACCCGTGTGTGGATTGCCGTATCTTTTTGCTTCGGAAGGCGAAAGCCTGGATGGAAGATCACGGCTATCACTTCGTCTTCACCGGCGAGGTGGTGGGGCAACGGCCGAAGAGCCAGAAGCGTCCCTCGCTCAAGACCGTCGAGCGCGAAAGCGGGTTGCAGGGATACCTGCTCCGCCCGCTCTCCGCCAAGATCCTGAAGCCGACCGTGCCGGAACGGCGGGGCTGGGTGGATCGAGAGAGGTTGTATGGGTTCAGCGGCAGAGGGCGCAAGGCACAGATCGCGCTGGCGGATCGGTTTGGCATCACCGACTATCCACAGCCCTCCGGCGGATGTTGTACCTTGATTGATCAGACCTATGCTCGTCGCCTGCGCGACTTTCTGGACCACGAAGGGGCTGAAGCTCTGACGCGTGAGCAAGTGCAGCTCCTGGCAGTAGGGCGACATCTGCGCTTACCCTCTGGGCGCAAATTGATTGCCGGACGCCGGGAGCCGGAGAACGATTACCTGGAGACGTGTGGTGTGTCAGGAGTCCTGCTCACGACGGTGGATTATCCCGGTCCGGTGACGCTGATCCCAGGCCTGCCGGCGCGTGGGGACGTCGAGCAGGCAGCGCGGATCACCGCAGGTTACTCTGACGGCAAGAGTGCACCTGCCGTCAGAGTCGAGGTGCGCCACGGCAGCGAGCAAGGTGGGCTGGTCGAGGTGCTGACGGTTGCCCCAATGGCGCGAGATGAGGTGCGGGCGCTGATGGTCTAGCAGCGTCAGTGCATCCCAGGGCGAGATTCAGGACTTCCACACCTGCTTGTTATCCAACAGGGCGATCCCAAAGGCCCGGCACGTGAGGCGCCGCCCTGGGCCTCCACGCCCGCTTCTATCCCCCCCGGGCTCTTGCCACCAGGTCGCCCCGATGCATTCCACGTGGATCGTCCGTGGACGTTGTAGTCCCTTGATCGTTGCCAGTCCAGTTCTATGGCGCTGCAATTTGCCGATCTCCGGGGTGGGTTCCGAGGGCACCGGCGAAGGGGTGTGGGTGGGTGTGGGGGTGAGTTGAACCTGCGCGGCGGGTTCGATCGTCACAGTTGGCGTTGGCGTGGACGTGGGTGTCTGGGTCGGTGTAGGGGTGAATTGAACCGGCGCGGCGGGTTCGATCGTCAGCGTTGGCGTGGGCGTGGGTGTCTGTGTCGGTGTAGACGTAGGCGTTTTGGTTGGCGTAGACGTGGGTGTCTTGGTTGGTGTGGATGTCGGTGTTTTCGTCGGCGTGGACGTGGGCGTCTGGGTCGGCGTTGGGGTATGAGTCTCCGTCGGTGTAGGTGTGGGCGTCTGGGTCGGCGTGGATGTCGGTGTTGCGGTCGATGTCGGGGTAGGGGTCTGGGTCGGCGTCGGAGTGGGCGTTTGGGTTGGCGTGGGGGTATGAGTTGCGGTTGGTGTCGTCGGGAGTGCGTTGGTTGGGGTGGGCGAAGGCGTCTCAGTCGCCGCCGGCGCGCGGGTCTGGGTCGGCGTAGCGGTGGGGGTTGCGGTCGGTGTAGCAGTGGGGGTCTCGGTCGGTTTGGGTTTCTTGGTTGCTGTCGGCGCACGGGTTTCAGTTGACGTGGGCGTCGGGGTAGATGTTGGGTCGTGTGGGGTGGGGGTAAGCCTCAGCGCGGATGCCGGGGTTGGCCTGACTGTCTGGGTCGCAAGGGTCGTCTCGGTGGCGCTTGGTGTTAGCGCGGCGCTTGACGCTGGCGTCCCCGCTTGGTATGGTGTCTTCAGATACGGGGAGGATGGTGTAGGCAGGGGTGTCGGCGTCCCGTCGTAGACCGGACATGCTGCACAGGGGGGCTGTTGGGGAAGTACGGTGGTGTCCTGTCCGGCCAACAGCGCCATAGTGGCTTCGCCAGATGTCACATTCACCACTCCTGCGGTGACGACTACGTGGGTCGCACCATCGGCCTCCGTCGTGACCGTGAACTCGGTGCCACGTACCGCTACAACTGCAGTTGGGGTCTCGACTTGGAAGCGAGAGGCTGCGTCGCTCAAGCGGTTCACGCGGTTGTGTATCTCTCCAAGCCAGTGATGAAGCACGATAACCTTGCCGCTGCCGTTCTGCCGAGAATGCATCTGTGAGACAGTGAGTTCTGCCTCGGCTTCTATCTCCACTGTACTGCCATCGAAGAATTCCATGGTGGCGTCAGAAAGGGGGCTGGTGCGGATGCGGTCTCCAGCCTCGATCTGATCGCCGACCGACAGGAGACGCCATGCCTCCTGTCCAAAGGGGAGTACCTCCACTACACCAGATGCCTGGGCCAGCGTGGCAGTCTGTGGGACGTTGCTGCTCAACCACGGTGGCAGGAACAGCCCACCGAAGACAAGCAGGGCCAGGATCAGCACGGAGCCCAGCGCCCATTTCGGCACGAGTAGGCGCCGGGCCAGCGAGGGGCTCTCCTGGATTCCGAAGATGGCGGTGATCCGCTCTGCACACCGGGCCAGCGGGTTTCTGGATGCTACTTGGGCGCGCTTTTTCTCGGCCAGCGCTTCCAGCATTCGACGTTTGCCGGCGACGTATGCGGTCTGGCTGGAAACTGGTCGGGGCGCCTGGCGTATTCTTATGGCGATCTCCAGGAGGGGGCGCAAATCAGCGGCGTAGGTGGGGTAGCGAGCCAGATGTTCCTCCAGCGAGGCCTGGCTCTCCTCCAGTGTCGACAGGATTTCGTCCAGTGCCTGGGCTATCCCGGACGCCATGGGCTGATGCTGTTCGAGGGGGTGCGGGTGGGTGGGGACGTTCTCTGCCTGTGTAGTTGGCAGTGCCAGTGTAAACGTGCTACCTTTGCCCAGGCCCTCACTGGTGGCCCACACTCGGCCTCCGTGGGCTTCGACAATCTGACGTACGATGGTCAGCCCGACGCCAATGCCTCCAAAGCGGCGGGTGGTAGAACTGTCCGCCTGGTAGAAGCGATCGAAGATTCGCTCCAGATGTTGAGGAACGATCCCGATTCCTTGATCCTGCAGGGACACATACAGGTACTTCTCATCCGTCCAGGATCGGATATGGATCCGGCCACCGTCTGGGCTGAACTTGATGGCGTTCTCGAGCATCTGCGACAATGCCACGTCCAACCGCTTCCTGTCCGCGAGCATAGACGGCAGTTCGTCGGCCGAGGTCGTTTCAATGTGGATTCCTGCTTCTTCGGCGATGGGCTGGTATTGGATTAGCGCGTTCTCGATCCACTCCGGTACCGAGAGCGGAGCCAGGTTCAGTGACTCCTTTGAGATTTCCTGTGTTGAGGTCAGGTTGTGAATCAGGCGGGAGAGTTCGCTCGTTCGATTATCGATGGTGTCCAAGGCTTCCTGTTGCTGGGGGTGGAGTGAACCCAATGAACCGGAGAGGAGCAGTTCGGTGTAGCTCTTGATGAGGGTAAGCGGTGTGCAGAGTCCATGGGCCACGTTTTGCAGGAAATCGCTTTGTAGTCGCTCCGACTCTCCCGGCCGATCGTGGGTCAGGGCGTTTTCGTGAGGAGCTGTTATCGCAGCCAACGTGGAAAGGGCTTGCTGTTGCAGGGTTGGAATTGCATCCACGGGCGTGTCCAGTGCCCGTGCAATTTCCTGGTTAGGGAGCCCCTCGATAAGCTTCAGTAGGATAACCGGGCGCCGGTCTGCAGCGATGTGCGCGAGGGCGGCAGCAACGTGTTGTGGGGTCAGTCGCCGTTCTGTGCCTTCTCGTTGATCGGTTTCACCAGCCATCCCCGGTGCCATGGGCAGGAGCAGTATGGGTTGCTCTGCAGGCTGGCGTGTGTCTGAGATGAGGTCTTGAGCGACGGCATATAGCCAGGCTGGTAACCGGTCGCTCTGCTGGGGGACTTGATCGATATTCTCTACCCAATACAGGAATAAGTCGCTGGTCAGATCCTCGGCCGTGGCGACATCTCCCACCATGTAGAAAATGTAGCGATAGATGGCTGGCTGATACTGGGCGTAGATCTCAGCCAAGGCGGCTGGATCTTTCTCCTTTGCCCGTTGGATCAGCTTCGCCTTATGCAAGGGCATTCCCTCCGTTGTGTGATGCCGGGAGAGAGCACAATACGATGATGGAGATAAGGAAGAGGCCAGCAGTTGACGGTGTCCAGTCCAGGCTTGCCTCTTGAATGCAGGCTCCCTCGTGGCACCGACTTGGCTTCCCTGTACGCAATGGCGGTCGGGGAGGTGGTGATGACCCCGCCCTTGCCCTACCCCCCGGCTATGATTTGTTCCGGTAAGACAACTTCTCTGTCGCAGTAACCCTCACTGTATCTATTATACCAAAAAGTTGTGGTGTATAGGTGAAATTAAAATGAAAAAAAAGGAAAAATCTCTGCCTCGAAGCTTGCTATCAATTCAATTGGGCTGCATGGAGGATTTTGTCAGTGTTCCTATGCACCATCGACTTGCCCTCAGCAGAGGGATGGAGTATAATCGAAATCGCTTCACCTTGTGCCCCCGGAAGACCAGGAAGAAAGGAAGGGAGAGTCCAGTATTTGGCGTCAGTTTACACTGTCCTGCTCGTAGAGGGCAGGAAACCCGCAGCAAAGCATCTAGCCCCTGTCCTCGAAGAGCAGGGGTGTGATGTGGTTACGGCGCACACACGCCGGGAGGCCTTGTCCAAGGTAGATTCTGTGTGTCCGGCGGTCATTGTCCTGGACTCTCCTACGGTGCGTTTCAGTTGTCGTCGTTTCTGCGACGCTCTGCGGGATGCCGGGTTGGAGATCCCGGTGCTGATGTTGCTTCCAGAAGGGGAGAAGATCGATCGTAGTGTAAAAGCGCGGGCTCATCTGCGCTACCCCTTCTCTGGCAAGAAATTGGTCAATCGCATAACCAGGTTGTTGCCTGCCCCTGAAGGCGAGGTGCTCCGGGTTGGAGAAGTGACTTTCCACGTCAAGCAACGTTGTGTTTTCCAGGGTGATCGAGAAAGTCACCTCACACCGAAGCAGGCGCGCCTGCTTGAGGTCTTCATGAGTCACCCGGGAGAGGTTCTGACTCGGGCCTTTTTGATGAAGCAGGTGTGGGATACGGATTACCTGGGTGATACCCGTACGCTCGATGTGCACGTCCACTGGGTACGTAGGGCAATTGAGGAGGATCCTCGATCGCCACTTTACATACGTACGATCCGCCAGGTGGGCTACCGCTTCGATGTTCCGACAAAGGAATAGGTGTGGCGGATTTGCCCAAATCCTACTTTATGGTACAATCTTGGCGGCTTGAACTAGCACACACGTCTCCAGACTGGCGAGAGTGTGCCGGATGCACAGCCGATCCGGTTTCTCGGCGGGATGAAGGGGGCGGAGGAAAAAACAAATGTTAAGGAGGTTCCTCTATGGCTGTCGTTTCAATGAAAGCACTCCTTGAAACAGGAGTGCACTTCGGTCACCGCACCCGGCGTTGGAATCCGAAGATGAAGCAGTACATCTTCACGGAACGCAATGGGGTGCACATTATAGACTTGCAGCAGACGATCACTGCGCTCAACAGATTGAGCCAACTGATCCAGGATACTGTTGCTGCTGGCGGTACGATCCTTTTTGTGGGCACCAAGCGGCAGGCTCAGGAAACCATCGAGCTGGAGGCTCGGCGGTGTGAGATGCCCTACGTGAATGAGCGATGGCTTGGCGGTACGTTGACCAACTGGCGCACGATCCGGCAGCGCATTGACTATCTGCTCAATCTGGAAGCCCGTCGTGACCGTGGCGACTTCGAGCGTCTGAAGAAGAAGGAGGCGCTTGGCCTGGAGCGCCAGATCGCGAAGCTTAATCACCGACTTGGGGGCATTCGGGAGATGCGTGAACTCCCTGATTTGATCTACGTCGTGGATGTGCGGCGGGAGGCCACCGCGGTGAAAGAGGCCAACAAACTAGATATTCCCATCGTCGCCATTGTAGACACGAACTGTGATCCTGATCCAATTGATTACGTGATTCCGGCCAACGACGACGCGATTCGAGCCATCAAGTTGATCACTTCGAAAATTGCCGATGCTGTGTTGGAAGGAGTGGCTCAGCGGAAAGCCTACGAACCGGAGGATCTCGAGGTTGAGGAGATCAGTGTCGAGGACGAGAAGTACCTGAGCGCCGCTACGCTCGCCCGCCTGAAGGAATTGACGTTTGAGGGAGAGGAAGAGGCGGAAGAGG